>ERZ1034973.5-NODE-5-length-148542-cov-9.281297_pt1 | contig 148542 bp, 142 predicted proteins | sample MGYA00520686_ERZ1034973 | MGnify/ENA primary metagenome ERZ1034973 (study PRJEB33766, sample SAMN09781775) | gut metagenome | biome: gut microbiome | host: Homo sapiens | place: Madagascar | study: EMG produced TPA metagenomics assembly of the PRJNA485056 data set...
TCGCCGGACAAGCCGCCTGCAAGGCTCGCCTTTTCTTTCCCCCATTTCTTTTGGCAAGGCAAAAGAAATGGGGTCGGCTGTCGGGCCGAGACCCGACTCCCTCCCTCAAACCAAGCACACCGCTCAAACAAAAAGCAGGAAAGAGAGAGAATACAAAACTCATAGCTGCCAGCGCTCGCGGGCATAGATAAAAAGCAGGCCCACCAGACCTGCAGCATCGCTGTTCTCCTATAGCCATTCCATGCTGCAAGCCTTACAAACTGGAGCTTCGGGAGATACCACATGCGCTTGAACGCTTGGAAAGAAATTCACCTGCTGGAACTGATGGCCGTTTTTCTGCTGGCGTGTACGGTCTGGTTCTACCTCAAGACCTACTGGGATTTTGAGTCCAACTACCAGACCTGGCTGGAGACCGCCAACAACGGCGAGGGCATGAGCCGTGCCGAGGCGCTGGGTCTGTCGGGCGACTTTCTCGGCGGTGTGCTCAACCCGATTCTGAGTTTTTTCTCCTTCATTGCCCTGCTATTCACCTTGCGGCTGCAGCGCCGTGAGCTGGCAGCCACCATGGAGGAGCTGAAAAAGTCCACCCTGGCGGCCGAGGCCAATGTGCGCCTGTTCACCGAACAGATTGCGGCGCAGCGGCTCGACGCGTTTGAGAACACGTTCTTTTCGCTGCTCAAGCTGTTCAACTCCACGTTTGAAAAAATCAACGCGCCGCTGCCTGCCCAGCACGGGACGGCAGCTTCCACCCCTTTGCAGGCACTGATGGAGCAGGCCCACGCCCAGCCCAGTCTGGAAGATGCGCGCAAGCTGCTGATGGCCGACCACAGCGAGATTGACCACTTCATCTCCGTGCTGTTTGAGATGCTGAAGTTCATCGACCAGAAGTTTCCCAAGGCGGGCCTGCACAAGGAGGAGGCTGCGCAGGATGGGCACAGCGACCGCATGTTCTACGCCAACATCCTCAAGGCCATCATGAACCAGGATGCGTTTGAGGTGGTGGCCATGTACGCGGCCACGCACCAGACGCAAAGCCCGTACTACGCCTTCCGGCAGCTGATTGAAAAGTACGAACTGCTCGAGGAGCTGGACCTGCGTGCCGTGCACCGGCAGAAGTTTCTGGCCGGGTATGCGCATTACTTTGCGCAGCTCAAGCCGCCCGTGCCGCTGTAAACATCTTTTCAACGCGATCCCAGCCCTTGCGCCTGCACACAGCGACTGCACAGGCAAAGTGCTGCGCTGCATCTGCAGGCACGCTGGTGAGCGCACCATGGCATGAAAAGGACTTTCCAGACGCGGCTGCTGGCCGAGAGCGGCCAGACACGTCCTATTCATAAATCAGATATGTCTGCGCCTGGCTGTGGCTGCTGTACATGGTGTATCAGGACAGAAAGCAGATGCAGGCAAGCTGAGCACCTCTGCGACTGCTGCTCACAGGCCGAGCTCTTGCACGGCCTTTTGCTTTACGCTTTTGCTTTGGGGGAAGGCCGGATGCCTTGTTTTGTCTCACTACCGCCCGTCGCTTTTCAGTCCGGCCATGCGTTGCACGAATCGCAGCGCTACCATGCTCTCCCATTGCATTGAACAGCCCGGCCATGTGCCGGGCGACCTTCTTCCCTGAGCCATGAACATTCTTTCCATCCAGTCCCATGTTTCCTACGGCCACGTTGGCAATTCGGCAGCCGTGTTCCCGCTGCAGCGCCTCGGGCATGAGGTGTGGCCGGTGTACACCGTGAACTTCTCCAACCACACGGGCTACGGTCAGTGGGGGGGCTCGCCCATTCCTGCGAGCGAGGTGACGGCCATCATCAGCGCCATGGAGCAGCGCGGCGCACTGGCGCAGGTGGATGTGGTGCTCAGCGGCTATCAGGGCGGTACCGACATTGCCGACGCCATTCTGGATGCCGTCGCACGCGTGAAGGCCGCCAACCCCAACGCTACCTACACCTGCGACCCGGTGATGGGCAATGCCAAGTCGGGCTGCTTTGTGAACCCTGCAATCCCCGAACTGCTGCGCGAGCGCGTGGTGCCCAAGGCCGATCTGGTGACACCCAACCAGTTCGAGCTGGGCTATCTGGCAGGCATGCAAGTGCAGACGCTGGAAGAAACACTCAAGGCCGTGGACGCCGTCATGGCCATGGGCCCCCGCGCCGTACTGGTGACCAGTGTGTTCCGCCCCGATGCAGCACCCGGCACCATTGAGATGCTGGCAGCAGACGCCAATGGCGCATGGCTGGTCACAACCCCGCACCTGCCCTTCAAGGCCAATGGCTCCGGCGATGTGACCGCCGCGCTGTTTACCGCACACTACAGCCAGCACTTTGGCGCAATGGGCTCTGCCAAGCTGGCGCTGGAGCGCACCAAGGCCAGCATGTTTGAGCTGCTGGATCTGACCCACCGCAGCGGCCAGCGCGAGCTGCAGCTGGTGCAGGCCCAGGAAAGCTATGTGCACCCCAAGGTGCACTTTGCAGCGCAGCAGGTGCGCTAAGACCCGCTCATTCAAAAAAATAGCTGTCAGCGCGGTACAGACAAGCGCTGGCAGCTATTTTTATCTCAAACATCAATACGAAATCAGCAAGGTCACACCCAGTTCACCTTCCGGGCGCTGGGAGTAGCCGCTGCCATAGATAAAGTGCACATCAGGCAGCATCATGCTGCTGATGGTCTGCATGATTTCCCGCGCGTCGCTGAGCTTGAGCTGGCCATGTGCAGCATCCACCAGCACCAGTGCGGCACGTGCGCAGCGCAGTTCGGCCACGGTCATCAGGCGGCCCTGGGTGAGCTGCTCCAGCAGATCCTGCGCCAGCCGTGGGCCGCGCTGCACGACGGCGTGGGCCATGTGGGAGTTGCGGCCACAGAGCGCGCTAAAAATGTCCTGCACATCCACATTGATGTGGCCATATTCGTTGACGGCCTGCAGCAAGGTGTCACACACATGCTGCACATAGGGCGCGGGATCATCCAGCGGGGCAAAGCGTGCGCCATCAATGAGCATGCTGGCATTGCACAGTTCATGCAGCTGGGCATGGGCATGCCGGGACTGCTGAATGACTTCTGCCCCCTGGTGCAGCCGTGCAGAAAGCACCACGGCCAGCACGTCTATGCCTGCGGCCTGCAGGCGGCGGGCCAGCGTCAGACCAGTGATGCGCGCAGCACGCGTGGAGGTATCCACCACCAGCCCTGTGCATTCGCTGAGGCTGGTGCGCAGCCAGGCCAGCACCTTGTCAGCCACGGCATCCGCACTGTCCTGCAGCGCAGCTGCGCTGTCTTCCACGGCATCCAGCGTCACCCAGCTCTGGCCCTGCTCGGTGGGCTGACCGGGTTCTGTGCTGACAAAGCACTGCGCCACCTGCATCTCGGAGTGCCATGTGCCCATGGCACGGCAGGCCGCCGGCCCCACGGCAATGCAGCGCGCCGCGACCTCCGGCAGTGAAGAAGACAGAGAAGGCATGGATGCCGGAGACAGCTGGATTTCTGCCATGAAACACCTTATGGATGATGCAGTCTGGGCTGCTGGATTAATTCAAAAATCATAGCTAGAGATCACAGTATGGCAAGAATCAATGCCAGATAGCCATCCTCTTCAGACAGGTGCTGCACGCTGCCGCTGCACCCAGTTGCCAGGCCAGTCATGTGCCAGAGGCCTCCCGCTGCACATCGGCCATCTTCCCTACGCCGGGCAGGCGCGCAGGCTGCCACAATGGCGCTTTGTCCGTTGTCTGGAAGAAAGGGCCGCCATGGAGCTGACATTGCTGCAAGCTGCGGATGCCGCCACTTTGCTGGCCTTTGAAACACAGCACCGCGATGCGTTTGAACGCTGGATGGATCCGCGCCCGGAGTCCTTCTACACCCCCGAAGGTTTTGCCCGCACCCTGCAGGCAGCCTTGCAGCAGCAATCCGCCGGGCTGGCATGGCACTACCTGATCTGGTGCGACGGCGTGCTGGCAGGCCGCATCAGCCTGACGCAGGTGCAGCGCAGCCCTGTTGCACAGGCCACGCTGAGCTACCGCATTGCCCCTGAGTACGGCGGTCAGGGCCTGGCAACCAATGCCGTGGCAGCAGTCATGCAAAAAGCTTTTCATGTCCACCACCTGCAAAGGCTGACAGCGCCCGTGCGGCCACAGAACAAGGCGGCGGTGCAGGTGCTGCTGAAAAACGGTTTTCACCCCCACGGCCATGCCACCACCCAGCCGCAGCTGCACCGCCAGTGGCTGGACGTGCTGTACTACGAAGCCACACTGCCGCTGCAGCAGGCCGTGCATCAGGCCAGCGCATAAAAAAAAGGGCTGCACCACCGTGCAGCCCTGTCTGGTCCACGGCGTATCAAACGCCGTGTGTATGCAAGGTTCAGGCACGCAATACGCGCTTGTAGAAGAAGGCAAAGAGCGCCGCAAATGCCACCAGGCCCAGCCACATGGCAGGTGCAAAGTCATGACCCACCAGCGCCAGCGGTGCATCGCTGCCGCTAAAGCCAATCACGGCCGCCAGTGCGAGGCCCATCAGGCTTTCACCCACGATCATGCCCGAAGCCAGCAGCAGGCCACGCTCTTGTGCCGCAGCCACCCAGTCCTTGCCATTGCGCTCGCCATAGCGGCGGATGGCACGCTGAATCAGCCAGCCCAGCAGGGCACCCAGCACCAGCGTCATGCCAATGGTGGGAGGCAGGTAGATGCCCAGCCCCACAGCCAGCGGAGGCAGTGCGCCCGTGCCGCGCTTGCGCAGCAGCACATCGGCCACGATGGCGGCCACACCGACGGCGACGCCCAGGCCCAGCATGTTCCAGTCCAGATTGCTCTTGAAGATGCCGTTGGCAATCTGTGTCATCAGGGTGGCCTGCGGTGCAGCCAACGCCTGCGATGCGTCCATGCCTTCACGGGGCAGTGCACCAGCAAAGCCGTAGGCGTTGTAGAGCAGCTCCAGCACAGGAGGAATCACCACGGCACCGACCACGCAGCCAGTGGTGCGCGAGGCCTGTCAGTGTTGTCACACAATGCAAGGTGCATGATCAGCAGGCCATGTCAGCCCAGACCGCATCCGCGTGTGGCCCGACATGGCAGCCACACCTGCAGCCAGCACCTCTTGTGCTGATGCGGGCATCCATGCCACATTCAGCGCTGTGACCGCCATCTGATGATTTTCAGGAGCCTTGCCATGACTGCTACTTCTGCCCCCATCAATCTCGACAAGTTGCGCAATGCCGTGCAAAAGTTTGGCAGCCACTCTTTCACCACCGTGCAAGTGGCACGCGACTATCAGGGTGACGAGCAACAACTCAGCGCCGCTGACACCCAGCACTTTGAAGCACTGCTGCGCCGCCATGCAGCCCTGCTGGGCATTGCACCGCAGGTATCGGGCACGGGCGGTGCTACGGTGTGGCAGGCACTCTCATAAAAATAGCTGCCAGCGCTTGAAAATGAAACACTTCAAAGATATTTATCTTTGAAATCAAGCAAATACAAGCGCTAGCTGCTCACTTTTTTACTCAGACCCCGCACTGGCTGCAGCACGCTGGCGCCAGAGCATTTCCAGCCGCTGCAGCTCTTCGTCAAAACGTGCGTGTATACGGCGCTGGTCTGTTTCATAGGCAGCGATCTGCGCCTGCTGTGCAGCAATATCACGCTGCACATCCTGCAGGCGAGCTGTCAGGCGTGCAGGCGTCTTGGACGCGTCTTTGGCGTAGAACTCCAGTTCCTGCTGCAGTTCGCGCTCCTGCTGCTGCAGCTCCTCCAGCCGCTGGCGTGACATGGCCAGCAATGCCTCCAGCTGCTGCATGCCCTGGCGGCGCTGTGCGTCGTGGGCTGCTCGGTCCGGATAGCGCGCCAGCAGCACCTGATCGCGCCGCTGCTGCTCCTTGCGCTTTTCTTTTTCACGCTGCTGCGCCAGCTGCTGCTGGCGGCGTACTTCAAGATGCTGCGCCATTTCGGCTTCCGTCATGGCGGGACCGATGCGCTGGCGCACCACGCCCGAGGGGCCCAGCACGCGCTGTTCGCGGTCCTGGCACTGGGGAATGAGGCGGTCGGACGTAATCCGCACGCCGGATGCATCAATGCAGGTGTAGATATTGCTGCCTGACGGAGGCTGTGCCCACAGCGGGGTACAGCACGCAGCACTCAACACCATTGCGAGCCTCAGATGTGTGGCCAATTTCATGGCTTGTCATAGTTGTGGTGTGCAGAGCCACTGACAGCCATATGGCAAAAGCGCTGCTGCGCCCCTGCCGCCCTCTCCCGTCAGAGACTCTTAATCATTGACTCCATAGCGCTGGCGATAAGCCAGCACGCGCTCATGGTGCTGCGCCATCTCTCCTTCGCCCCCTCGGGCCTCCAGGTAGGCCAGCAAGTCCGACAGATTGGCAATCGCGCAGACTTGCAGACCCAGCTGGTTGCGCACGTACTGCACGGCGCTGTGGTCCACGTCCTTGCCATTCTCGGTGGCTTTCTCCTGGCGGTCCAGCGCAATCGCCACGGCGTGTGGCGTAGCCCCCGCAGCCTGGATCAGGGCAATGGATTCACGCGCTGCCGTGCCCGCGCTCATCACATCGTCAATAATGAGTACACGGCCCTGAATGGGCGCGCCGACCAGCGTGCCGCCCTCGCCATGGTCCTTGGCTTCCTTGCGGTTGTAGGCAAAGGGCACGTTCTTGCCCATGCGCGCCAGCTCCACCGCCACGGTGGCTGCCAGGGGAATGCCCTTGTAGGCAGGGCCAAAGACCATATCAAACTCCATGCCACTGGCCACAATGGCTTTTGCATAGAATTCAGCCAAACGCGCCATCTTGGCGCCGTCATCGAACAAGCCGGCATTGAAAAAATAAGGGCTCATACGCCCGGCCTTGGTCTTGAACTCCCCAAAACGCAATACGCCGGATTGCACGGCGAACTGCACAAATTCCTGCGCCAGTTGAGTGTTCTGTTCCTGCTGCGCGCCACTGATAGACATGGATGCTTCCCTTTTCAAATTGACCAGCCTCAACCTCAACGGCATTCGTTCTGCCGCTTCCAAGGGTGTGGAGGACTGGATCGCTGCGACCGGCCCGGATTGTATTTGCGTGCAAGAGGTCAAGGCCCAAGCTGCGGATATCGCCGGCAAGTTTGACTCCCTGGCAGGCATGCCCGGCGTCTTCCATTTTGCGCAAAAGCGCGGCTACTCGGGCGTGGGCATCTACAGCCGCCACGAGCCCAGCGATGTGATTGCAGGCTTTGACCCTGAAGAGTTCGATGCCGAAGGACGATACGTGGAGGCGCGCTTTGATACGCCCACCCGCAAGTTCTCCATCATCAGCAGCTACTTTCCCAGCGGCTCCTCCGGCGAAGACCGCCAGGCCGCCAAGTTCCGCTTTCTGGCCAAGATGCACGCCCACTTGATGCGCCTGAAAGGCGAACGCGAGTTTGTGCTGTGCGGTGACATCAACATTGCCCACCGCAAGGAAGACCTGAAAAACTGGCGCAGCAACCAGAAGAACAGCGGCTTCACCCCCGAAGAACGCGCCTGGATGGACATGCTGCTGGCCGATAACGAAAACGGAGGCATCAAGGATGTCTACCGCTGCCTCAAGCCCGACACCACGGACGAGTGCTACACATGGTGGAGCAACCGCGGCCAGGCCTATGCAAACAACGTGGGCTGGCGCCTGGACTACCACCTCGCCACCCCAGCCATCGCTGCCCTGGCACGGGAGGAGTCCATCTACAAGGGCGAGAAGTTCTCAGACCATGCGCCGATGACGGTGGGGTATGAGATGAAGCTGTAAAAGTAAAAAAGCCAAGTGCATGCACTTGGCTTTTTTATTTATGTGGGCTGCTGGCTGCTGCGGACTGACTGCAGGACAATCCCAGCACACGCCAAGCACGTCATCATCACAAAAAAATGACTTTCCCGAGAGCTGAACAGCGATGCATTGATCAGACTGTTGACAGCAAACAGCGCCGAGAAACACCATGCTATCCGACGCGGTGAATCTGGCATTTTGCGTGTCATCCAGATCGGAGACACCACAAAGAGCACGAACAAAGCAAGACCGAGGAGGCCATGCTCCATCCAGAAAAACAGATACTGGTTATGGGGGTGCCAGCGACCAAAGCCACACCACCCCTCCGCAGTCACGTGCTCGCACCACTGTGAGTGATAGCTGCCGGTTCCCCAGCCCTGCAAGGGTTTTTCCAGTGTCATCTGCAGCGTGTATTTCCAGAAGTTATACCGTCCGCCAATGCTGGTAATTTCCATGGAGTCGCTGTTTTCCAGCTCAGTCACAGCCTGCTCCACTCGATGCTGCACGCGCTCAGACGAGGCCAGACTCAGAGCAATCACACAGGCCACTACACCGATCGTCAGCCACTGCTTCCAGCCTCTGGCCCATTTCAAGGCATACATGCCCAATGCAACGATCAGCAGCAAATATCCCGTCCGCCCATTGGACAAATGGGTCACCACCAGCACCGCCAGCACAAAACTGGTGGCAAAAAATACCTGCTCCATGCGATGGCTACTGGTCACCGCTTTTTCGAGCAGCAAGATGGCAAAAAACACCATCATGATGTTCTGTGTGATGTAGTCACCAATGACCGTATGGTCCTGCCCCCAGCCCAGATTCTGGGTGCTGGACCATGGAAGCTGGAAAAAGATATTGGCGTATGCTGAAACAAGAATAAAGCCCATGGCTGCCATAAAAGCATACACACAGCGCTGACGCCATTTTTCGTTCTGAAGCAACAGGATAAATACAGGCACCAGCAGCAATTTGGCGTATTTGCTGAAGTGCAATCTGACATCGTCCAAGGGGGCTGGTGTATAGGCCCACCCCAATAGCATCAATACATAGAGCCCCAACGCCGCAATCACCAAAGGACTGCGCAGCACATAGGCATATTCACGCAAAGACTTCCACGCGAACAGCCCCAGCACAAATGCCAAGGCCATGGAAACATAACCCAAGGCCATTGCCACTGGGAAGGCGAAATAAGCCAGCACCAGCACACTCAGTGCAGCAATCAAGCATTTGCTGTTGCTTTGCGGCGAAAAATCGTTGTTTGAAATATGCATGGTTAACGTTTCTTAGTTTCCTGCAGCTGTGCTTGATCTGTTTCCAGAGCGACATAGCGAAAGAAACATTCCAGACCAACAAACAAGCTGATCAAAAATCCGGCTCTTCCACATAGAAATGCACGCCGGAAAAAATAAACACGAGAGAAATTGGCAATACCGGAAGCTAAACCTCGCAGCACACCACCGCGTTTCCCTTGGGCATGGCGCTTCATGGCTCCGAGCTGCACATACTGAGCCAGCTTGACCAGACTGCCGTAAATCGTTTCACGCGAATAATGGGGCAACCGATGGCTCAGTTGACGCTGTAGCACGCCCTCCCGACTCAGGCGTGCTCCCTCGTGAACCACCCCTTCGAAGCCCAGCAGCAATCTTCGAGGAAACAGGCGCATCACACCGCCACCGCCACTCATGCGCGCCAGTGACTGGCCATAGGCGATCTCTTCCCAGACGACTTCCCATACAGCATCCTGGTCTGCGTCCACCACGCCTCGAATTTCTGCTGCCAGTTCCGGCGTAAGTTGTTCGTCCGCATCCAGAAAGAAAATCCAGTCTCCATTCGCGTGCTGCAGTACACGGTTGCGCTGCACAGCAAAGCCTTGCCAGTCCGCATGAATGTAAACCTCTGCCCCCTTGGATCTGGCGATATCCACGGTGGCGTCACTGCTGCCACTGTCCACCACAATGATTTGATCTGCGAATGCTGCACTATCAATGCATGCAGCAATACGCCGTTCCTCATTCATGGTGAGGATGCCAATGGTCAGTCTGGCCATCTTGATTCCGTTGAATTAGTAAGTGGTGGAGGCGCTGCACAGCCCGCGAATGCGCCCCCACAGCCGCGCCAGGTGCTTGGGTGATGGTGCAAGCAAACGCAGGGCCAGCAGGGCCACGGCTCCACTCAAAGACTTCATGCGGTGCTTGCGCGCCGCCTGCGCCCCAGCATGCTTGGCTGTAAACAGCACTTTGGAGCGTGCATGGTGGTAACCGCGCCCGTATTCCACTCGCCAAGGGCGGGGCCCACGCACCGAACCACGGTTGGAATGCGCCACATGCACGGCAGGCTGAAGCAGCACAGGCTTGTGCTCCTGCAGCAGGCGCAGGCACATGTCTTCGTCCTCGTAGTAGAGAAAAAATCGCTCATCAAACCAGCCGTCACGTGGCTGATTCGCCAGCCGCAGCAGCATGGCTGCACCACAGGCATTGCCCACACAGCTCACACCCTCGGCCGCAGGTCCTCGGGATGACCACCAGTGGCGAATCCAGCCGTAGTTCAGCTGTGGGCGACCATCATTGCCGGTCAGCTGAGGCACCACAATCGCCGCATCTGGCCATTGCTGCGCCGTCTCCCACAGTGCCTGTGCATGCTCCGCACGCAGACCACAGTCGGGATTGATCATCAGGCAGAACGGCGTGGATGCAGCCGCAAAACCACGATTGTTGGCAAAACCAAAGCCTTGGTTCTCCGGCAAGGCAATGACCTGTGCCTGCGGCAGCTGACTGTGCACCTGCACCACGGTGTCATCGGCGCTGCCGTTGTCGACCACGATGACATGGGGCCAGCCCCTGAGCTGACGTGACAGATCCGGCACACAGTGCGCACTGTTGTAGGTGACGATCACTGCCGTGATCTGTGCCAAAGCAGGACAGCGCTCCAAAAGAGCGCTGTCCTGCAGTTCGTTCGTCGTCGCAATAGAGCTGGTCATGCAAATTACTCAATGCCCACCGGCAAACACTTCCCCGGCCTTGAGCTTGTAGACCGTGCCGCAGTAGGGGCACTTGCCTTCGCCGTGGTGGGCCACATCGATATAGACCTTGGGGTGGCCATTCCACAGCTTCATGTTTGCCTTGGGGCTGGGGCAGTAGACGCCGCCTTGCTGGTTCAGGTCTTTGGCAGTCAGTTCGACGATGGCAGTGGTACTCATGGTGGGTGTCTCTCTCACAGGTGGAAGGCAGCCTGTGCGTGCAGGCTGCTTGCAGTTCAAATCTGAATAAAAAGCTGGCCCGGAGCCAGCCTTCCGTCTGTGAGGGATTCTAAAGCTTAGCTTGCCATCGTCGGTGACTGAGGTGCCTGGGTTTCAGATTTCTGCGGACGCACCAGCGTCCACTTGACCAGGCGACCGTTCACGAACTCGCAGGTCACGTGCGAATCCGTGCCATCGGTCCAGCGGTAGATCTCTGGCTCCTGCCCCTCTTCGGACAGGCGCTCACCCAGCGAGCGGGTCAGGGCCACCACATGCATCAGGTTGACCTTGGGCTTTAGCTTGGCGTTGAGCATCACGGCGCTGCCGACATAGCCGATGGGGCGCTCCGCCGCGCGGCGCATGACGGTCATCAGCCGCGTGAAGTGCAGCAGCAGCCACATGAGAATACCGCCGCCCACGGCGGCGACGCCCTTCCAGCCCAGCGAGTCATAGGCCAGGTACAGCAGGGCCAGCAGGCCCAGGGGGATCATTACGTTGCGCGCATTCATGCTGTCATTCTCTTATGGGAGAAGGCTGCCTGTTTTGTGGGCAGTGCGTATCCCACAGCCAGCCGGACTAAAAGCCGCTCACGCTGCCCAGTCAACCGCAGGTTGACGTTGGAGACGAGGCGCGAAGCCGCAGGCAGTACAACACGTACGACAAGGCTGAGCAACGACGTACCCAGGGTTGCGGAGCGAGTCTAATCCAGCCCACGCGCCACCTGCATGGCCTCATCCACACGCTCGACCGCATGGATGGTCAGCCCCGCAATCGGCTTCTTGGGTGCATTGGCCTTGGGCACGATGGCCACGGTAAAGCCGAGCTTGGCAGCTTCCTTGAGGCGGTCCTGCCCGCGCGGCGCAGGGCGTACTTCGCCTGCCAGACCCACTTCACCAAAGGCCACAAAGCCCCTGGGCAATGCCTTGCCGCGCAGGCTGGAGGTGATGGACAGCATCACCGCCAGGTCAGCGGCAGGCTCGCCAATGCGCACGCCGCCTACGGCGTTGACGAACACATCCTGATCCGCACAGGCCACGCCTGCATGGCGATTGAGCACGGCCAGCAGCATGGCCAGGCGATCGCGGTCCAGACCCACAGACAGGCGGCGCGGCGCGGGGCCAGCGCTGTCCACCAGTGCCTGGATTTCCACCAGCAGCGGACGCGTACCTTCCAGCGTCACCATCACGCAGCTGCCGGGTACGGGCTCGGTGTGCTGACTCAGAAAGATAGCGCTGGGGTTGCTCACGCCTTTGAGGCCCTTTTCGGTCATGGCGAACACGCCGATTTCGTTCACCGCGCCAAAGCGGTTCTTGATAGCGCGGATCAGCCGGTGCGGGCTGTGCGTGTCGCCCTCGAAGTACAGCACGGTGTCCACCATGTGTTCCAGCACGCGGGGGCCAGCCAGCGCACCTTCCTTGGTGACGTGGCCAACCAGAATCACCGTAATGCCCGTGCTCTTGGCCATGCGCGTCAGATGCGCGGCGCATTCGCGCACCTGGGCCACCGAGCCGGGCGCGCTGCTGAGCTGGTCGGAGTACATGGTCTGGATGGAGTCAATCACCACCACCGCAGGCTGCACGGCGTCCACCGTGGCGAGGATTTTTTCCAGCTGAATTTCTGCCAGCAGATTGACCAGGCTGCCATCAATGCCCAGCCGACGCGAGCGCAGCGCGACCTGGGAGCCACTTTCTTCACCCGTGACATACAGCGTGGGCAAGCCTGCGCGCTGCAGCGCATCCATGGCCTGCAGCAGCAGCGTGGATTTGCCGATGCCGGGGTCGCCGCCAATGAGCACCACACCGCCTTCGACCACGCCGCCGCCAAGCACGCGGTCCAGCTCCTCAATACCGCTGGGCGTACGTGCCACATCCTGCGCTTCAATGGCGTGCAATGGGGTGACGGGCTGGGCGTTGGCCATGCCCGCATAGCCCTGTGGTGCGCTGAGGCGGTTCTTGCCGCCAGACGCCGCCTCCGGCACGCTTTCGATCAGGCTGTTCCAGGCGCCACAGCTCGGGCATTTGCCCAGCCAGCGCGGCGAGGTGCCGCCACATTCATTGCAGGTGTAGATGGTTTTCTCTTTGGCCATGGCGTGACTATATCGGCGCAGCCTGGCTGGCTGCTGCGACCACCCGCAATGGCCGTGGAGGCATCTATCAAAAGCAGAGCGCCTAGCGCTTGTATTGACTGGTTTTCAGATACAAAAGTATCTGAAAACCTTATCAATTCAGCGCAAGCAGCTCTCTTTTTTATTTGCGTGGCGTTGCTTCTTCGTCATTCACCATGGGCACGCGTGCTGCCACTGCACACATCAGCTCATAGCCCACAGTGCCTGCGGCGGCAGCCACTTCGTCGATCGACAGCATGGCGCCGGTCCTGGGCGACTTGCCCCACAGCACGACCTCGCTGCCCAGACCCGCGCCGGGCACGGGTGTGAGGTCTACGCACAGCATGTCCATGCTCACACGGCCCAGCAGACGCGTGCGCACGCCGTTGACCAGCACCGGCGTATCGGTGCCGCACAGGCGCGGATAGCCGTCGGCATAGCCGCAGGACACCACACCAATGTGCATGGGTTCGGTGGCAGTAAAGGTGGAGCCATAGCCCACGGTGTCACCGGCCTGCAGCTGCTGCGTGCCAATCACCTGGGCGCTGAGCGTCATGGCGGGCTGCAGGTTCCATTGCTGCGCGGTGTGTGCAGGATAGTCGGGCGAGCTGCCAAACAGCACGATGCCAGGGCGCACCCAGTCGCCGCGCAGGTGTTCGTCCGAGGCTTCCAGCAGCGATGCCGCGCTGTTGCACAGCGTGCGCTCGCCGGGCAGATCGTGCGTAGCACGCTCAAACACCGCACGCTGGTGGGCCGTGCCACGGGGACCATCGGCATCGCTGAAGTGGGTGATGAAGGAGATTTCCTCCACCTGCGTCAGCGCATTGAGGCGCGCATAGGCACTGCGAAAGCGCTCGGGCGTGAAGCCCAGGCGGTTCATGCCACTGTTCATCTTGAGGAACACGCGGTGTGGCACCTGGGTCTTGTGCGCAGCCAGCCAGTCGATCTGGCGGTCGCAGTGCACGGTGTGCCACAGGCCCAGGCGGGAGCACATCTCCAAATCGCGCGGCTCAAACACGCCTTCAATCAGCAGGATGGGGCCACGCCAGTCCATGGCGCGCAGGCGCTGTGCTTCCGCAATTTCCAGCACCGCAAAACCATCGGCGGCGCGCAGCCCGGCAAAGGCATGTTCCAGCCCGTGGCCGTAGGCATTGGCCTTGACCATGCACATCAGCTTGGCGTCCGGGGCCGCCTTGCGCACTTGCTCGAGGTTGTGACGTAACGCTTGAGGGTGGATGGTGGCAAGAATCGGACGGGGCATGTCAAAGCAATCAAAACGGGGCAAATGGCACATTCTGGCACTGCCAGCGCAGGATGTAAGCGAACTCCGCAGGCAATACTGCGTGCAGCATTGACATACAGCCGCAAATCCGGAAGATGCATTCGGTTTATGAAAGTTCGGTCCGTACACCCCGTGATATAACCGACCGTCATTTTGCCAACAGTCCCATCTTGTCCACGCACTGGCCCTTGCTGCCGTGGACATGCCCCGAATTTTCATGAAGCGCGGTTTCTACACCATCATGTCGGCGCAGTTTTTTAGCTCGCTGGCCGATAACGCACTGTTTGTGACAGCGGTTGAACTGCTACGCACCGGCGGTGCCCCAGATTGGCAAAGTGCCGCTCTGGTTCCCATGTTCGCGCTGTTTTACGTGCTGCTTGCGCCTTTTGTGGGTGCGTTTGCGGACGCGCTGCCCAAGGGGCGCGTCATGTTCATCAGCAATGCCATCAAGGTCGTGGGCTGTCTGCTCATGCTCTTTGGCCACCACCCGCTGCTGGCCTACGCCGTGGTGGGCCTGGGCGCGGCGGCCTACTCCCCCGCCAAGTACGGCATTCTGACGGAGCTGCTGCCCCCTTCCCAGCTGGTCAAGGCCAATGGCTGGATTGAGGGCCTGACCATCACCTCCATCATCCTGGGCGTGCTGCTCGGCGGTCAGCTGGTGGCACCCGCCATTGCTGGGCCACTGCTGGCTCTGGGCATTCCCGGCGTAGACAACGCCGCCGAAGCAGCCATTGGCGTGCTGATTTTTGTCTATGCACTGGCGGCCGCCTTCAACCTGCACATCCCCCGCACCGAGGCAGCCCTGATGCCGCTGCGCCAGAACCACAGCAAGGGGCTGGTGCGCAGCACCATGGCTTTGCTACCCGACTTCTGGGACTGCAACCGCCGCCTGTGGAAGGACAAGCTGGGCCAGATCTCACTGTCCACCACCACCCTGTTCTGGGGCGTATCCGGCAATCTGCGCTACATCGTGCTGGCATGGGCTGCGGTGGCTCTGGGCTACGGCACCACGCAGGCTTCTGCGCTGGTGGGCGTGGTCGCGATTGGCACGGCCGTAGGCGCTGTGCTGGCCTCCATGCGCATGCGCCTGCAGCACGCCACGCGCGTGATTCCCATGGGCATTGCCATGGGCCTGCTGGTGATCTGCATGAACTTCATCGGCCACCTGTGGATTGCCGTGCCATTTCTGATCGTGCTCGGCGGTCTGGGCGGCTATCTGGTCGTACCCATGAACGCACTGCTGCAGCACCGTGGCCACAGCCTCATGGGTGCCGGCCGCTCGATTGCCGTACAGAACTTCAATGAACAGGCCTGCATTCTGGGTCTGGGTCTGCTGTACAGCCTGGCCACCATGTGGGGCATGTCGGCCTATGGTGCCATCACCTGCTTTGGCCTGATGGTTGCAGCTACCATGTGGCTGATTGGCCGCTGGTACCGCTACAACTGCCGCCACCACGGCCATGAGGTACGACAGCTGCTGCAGATTGCGCGCCGCGACCACCACTAAGACTTGCCCATACCAGCCAGAACATCCACCATCTTTTCATAGCATCCGGCGCAGTCAATCTCTGCGCCGGAGCTGTTTTTGACATGCCATCAGCTCTGCCGTATCTCTGTCTGCTTTTCAACGCCATGGTCTGGGGCCTGGCCTGGTGGCCGTTTCAGACCATGCATGGGCAAGGTCTGGTTGCACCCTGGGCCACGAGCATGATTTACGGCCTGCTCTCCCTGGTCACCGTGCTGTGCATCCGCAGCAGCTGGCAGGGCTTTACCGCCCATCGCGTGCTGTGGCTGCTGGCGCTGTCTTCGGGGCTGACCAATGTGTCCTTCAACATGGCGGCATCGACGGGCGATGTGGTGCGCGTCATCCTGCTGTTCTATCTCATGCCCGCCTGGACGGTCCTGCTGGCCTGGCGTTTTCTGGGCGAGCGCCCCACGGCAGCCGGTCTGCTGCGCCTGGTGCTGGCCTTCAGCGGCATGGCACTGGTCATCGTGCCGCAAGGCGCTACCTGGCAAAGCCTGACCGCAGGCATCGGTCTGCCCGAGTATCTGGCCATCTTTGGCGGCTTTTGCTTTGCCTGCACCAATGTGATCCTGCGCCGCAGCTTTCACACGCCCAGCATGTCGCGCGTGCTGGCCATGTTTGTAGGCTGCATGGTGGTCGGCCTGATCACTGCGGGTACAGGCTATGGCCTGGGCCAGTTTCCAGCCATTCCGGCACCGAATGCGGTGTGGATCAGCTGCCTGCTGGGCATGGCGGTGCTGGTGGCTGTGGGCTCTTGGGCGCTGCAGTTTGGGGCGGCGCGCGTGCCCACCAGCACCACCTCGCTGATCATGCTCTCGGAAGTGCTGTTTGCCAGCTGCTCGGCATGGCTGCTGGGCGCTACACAGCTGACGCCGCGCATGCTGCTGGGCGGCGTCTTCATCATTGGCGGCGCGCTGCTGGCGGTGCTGCAAAAGCAGCGTTAGGCCATCTACAGATACCACAAAGCCCGTGCAGTAGGACTGCACGGGCTTTGCGATGGCTGACTCCGTTTTTACTTGGCTGGTGCGGCTTCCTGCACCACAGGCGCAGCATCTGCTGCCTTGGCCTGATGGTTGGTATACAGGCCATAAGCCACTGCAGCCACCAGCATCACTGCCGACAGCACCAGCGCCAGACTGCCGCTTTCCAGAACCGATAACAATCCTCTGTGCATAAAGAGCTCCTGTATGGGTTGTACGCCGTACAGACAGCAAATCTAGCGCAGAAGCCTTGCCTGCTCAATGCTGGCTTGCCTTTACCGCAAGGCCAGTGTCATTGTGCTGTTCTGCTCCAGATGGAAAGCCCCCATGAGGTCATGCAGGCGCGTAGCCTCGGCCTCCAGCTGAGCTGCTGCCGCCGCCACCTCATCCACCAGCGCCATGTTCTGCTGGGTCACCTGCTCCATTTGCTTGGTGGACGGTGTCACGCTGGACAGGCCACGCGCCTGCTCCTGCGAGGCGGAGGCGATGGACTGCATCAGGTCAGACACGCGCTGCACGGCCTGCACGATGTCCTGCATGGTGGCACCGGCCTGCTCCACATGCTGTGCGCCGTTGGACACACGGGCGTTGGACTCCTGAATCAGATCGCGAATCTCGCGTGCCGCTGCACCGGAGCGCTGCGCGATCGACTGCATATGCTCCACCACCTGCGTCATCAGCTCTCCACCCTGGCGCGCCACATCGGTGGCATTGCTCGACAGGCTGCTGGCCATGTGTGCGGTTTCTGCGTTCTGCTGCACCGAGGTGGCCAGCTCTTCCATGCTGGAGGCCGAGTGCTCCAGCGCTGCCACCTCGGTCTCGGTGCGCTGCGCCAGATCCTGGTTACCCCGTGCAATCGATCCAGCATTGGCATGAATGGCGTTCACAGAGGTGCGTACATCACGGAACGCTGTGTGCAGGCGCTCCAGAAAGCGGTTGAGCTGCTCACACATGCGGCCAATTTCTGCCTTGTCCGTCGTCTGCAGGCGCGTGGCCAGGTTCAGCTGTGCCTGCACACGCGCTGCCACGGACTGCAACTGTGCAGGCAGCTCATAGCGCTGCACGCGCTCCTGCTGGTCGGCACTGGTCAGGGCCGACTGCAGCAGCAGCACCACCATCAGCACGGTCACGCACAGCGCAAGAGCCGCCGCCAGAAAGAAGCGGCTGCGCAAAGACCACGACTGCCATCCCCCCCGGCCAGGCACAGGACCTGCCGTCTGCATGCTGCTTGTCCACCCCATAACCACCCTCGCAGAACGTATCAATCTGTATCTACAAGAAATTCTAGGGAGACCCGGCGGCCAGCTGTCGCCTGTGTTTGCGGCATGAAGACTTCGCCAAATACGAGTAAATGCCAGGCCTTTGCAACAGCAAGAGTGAGCACCAACAAGCAGGCATTGACACCGCAATTTCTTGATGCACATCGAGAAAGAACAGCTGCATTCCGCCTGTGCGACACTGCGCTTTTGTCGCTTTCCCAGAAAAGACGCCGCCATGCCCAGCTTCTACGATTTCCAGGCCACCTCCATCGACGGACAGACCGTGCCCCTGTCGCAATACCGTGGGCAGGTCGTGCTGGTGGTCAACACCGCCAGTGCCTGTGGCTTCACCCCGCAGCTGCAAGGCCTGCAGGAACTGCACACCCGCTATGCCAGTCAGGGGCTGGTGATTCTGGGCTTTCCCTGCAACCAGTTTGGCCAGCAGGACAAGGGCAGCAACAGCGAAATTGCCAGCTTCTGCCAGCGCAACTATGGTGTGGAGTTTGCAATGATGGCCAAGGTCGATGTCAACGGCAGCAGCGCCCATCCGCTGTTCACCTGGCTCAAGGCGCAAGCGCCGGGTGTGCTGGGCACGCAGATGATCAAGTGGAACTTCACCAAGTTTCTGGTCGGCCGCTGCGGCCAGGTGCTGCACCGCTACGCACCTACCGACAAACCGCAAAGCATGGCTGCAGACATTGAAGCTGCACTGCAGCAGCAGGCATAAAAAGGAGCCTTGCAGGCTCCTCTCTTCAGCGTAACTCTGGCTTATGCCGCACGCAGCTGCTTGGCACGCTGCAGCTGGCGAATCACCAGGCGTGCATCCATGCCATACATGTCGGCAAAGGCACGCACATCACCCGAGCCGCTGGCCACATAGGCACGCTCCACGGCTTCGGCCTTGGCATCTTGCTCGGCCACTTCGTTCAGCGCTTCTTCCAGCGCCGTCTGGGTGGCCGCATCACGCACCTGCACCACAGCCATATAGGCTTCGCGGCTCAGGCCAGATCGCACAAAGGCCTGACCAATGCGGTGACGCAGCTTGGCCTGCAGATCTTCGCCATCGCGCGGCTTCTTGCGCTTGAACACCCCCACCACGGCGTGAAACACGTGCTCGGGCGCAATGGGCTCGACCTCATTGCCCTGCAGGTCATAACGCGCCGTGCCATTGGCCACGGCCAGCAGGTAGCGCGTAGAGCGTGTGTGGATGGCCAGCGCTTCCTTGAGCCCGGCCTTGTCCAGCACTTCGCCATGTGCGGCCAGCAGGTCCTGGTAGATGCCGCGCTTCAGGGGCAGTGCATTGGCGCCAAACAGCGCTGGATAGAGCTGCGCCAGCTGTGCCAGCACAGGGTGCACTTCACGAACGGGACGCGAAGCCGCAGGCGTTGCAGGCTTGCGAGGATGGCTGCCGCGGCGCGGCTGACGACGCGTTGGCTCGGCAGCTGCAGGCGCAGCATGTTCAACGGAAGAGGACACAGTTTCGGTCATGGGCAGGACGCCATTGCAAAAATCAAACCCGCGATGATGCCAGCATTGCGGGCCAAGTGTGAAGCCCGGGCTCGTTCACACCATGCGCGGCATTGGCTCCGCACCCAGGCAAATGCAGGCAAAGCGCCTGTTCATGCGGCTTTGCGCAGCGCGTCATCCAGCACTTCCACCCAGTGGCGTACCGGGATATCCGTGCCACTTTGCAGGTGGACGATGCAGCCAATATTGGCCGAAAGAATCGCTGCAGGCTGTACCGCCACCTCCTGCAGCGCCCGCAGCTTGCGCTCGCGCAGCGTATGGGCAATCTCTGGCTGCAGGACCGAGTATGTGCCTGCCGAGCCACAGCACAGGTGCGACTCGGTGCGTGCAGTGACGAGCTGAAAGCCCAGCTGGCGCAGACCAGCCTCCACCGTGCCCTTGAGCTTTTGCCCATGCTGCAGCGTGCAGGGCGGGTGGTAGGCCATGGGCTGGCTGTCTACCTGCAATTTGCCCTCCAGCTGCTCGACCAGTTCAGGCAGCAGGGCTGGCAGCAGTTCGCTCAAGTCTCTGGTCAGCACGCTGATGCGTGCTGCCTTGTCTGCGTACGCAGGCTCATGGCGCAGGATGTGCGCCCAGTCCTTGATCATCACGCCGCAGCCTGAGGCATTGCTCACAATGGCTTCCACCTCGCCCGCCTCCACCGCTGGCCACCAGGCATCGATATGGGCGCGGATCTGCACCTTGGCCCCGTCCTGGTCATTGAGGTGGAACTTCACCGCCCCACAGCACTGGCTGCCTTGCACCACCACGCTCTGGATGCCCACGGCATCGAGCACACGTGCTGTGGCGTAGTTGATATTGGGCAGCATGGCAGGCTGCACGCAGCCCAGATGCAGCAGCACCTTGCGGGCGTGCTCGCGCGTGGGCCACACACCATGCTCCGTCTTTGGCGGCACCTTGGCGCGAATGTGCGCGGGCAGCAGGCTGCGCACCTGCTGGCCCAGCTTCATGGCTGGAGCAAACAGGGGCGATGTCAGGCCTTCTTTCAGGGCCCAGCGCTGGAGGCGTTCGCCCATGGGGCGCGGCACCTGTGCCTCCACCACTTTGCGACCAATGTCCACCAGATGCCCGTACTGCACACCGCTGGGGCAAGTGGATTCGCAGTTGCGGCAAGTCAGGCAGCGGTCCAGGTGCTGCTGCGTGGCACGCGTTGGTGCTGCACCTTCCAGCACCTGCTTGATCAGGTAGATACGGCCACGCGGTCCGTCCAGCTCATCGCCCAGCGTCTGGTAGGTCGGGCAGGTAGCGGTGCAGAAGCCACAGTGCACACATTTGCGCAGAATGGCTTCGGCCTCCTGCCCTTCAGGCGTATCACGGTAAACCGGCGCGAGCTTAGTTTGCATGGGCTTGTCTCGTTATCGTTTTAGGTTGCACGGGAAGCAAAGTAATGCCGCAGCTTGCGGCCATCCGCCCACAGTGGCGGCAGGGAAACCAGCATCAGCAGCAAGGCCAGCGGCACCACACAGACAAAGCCCCATTGCTTGAAGCCCAGCGCCCCGGCAATACCGCCCACAAAAAACATGCCCAGCAGTCCGGAAAAAAGGCGTACTTTGGACCAGTTGGCCCGCACCTTCTGCTGCTGCACGCCTGCCAGCCGGTTCCAGAACAGCATCTTGCCCAGCTCAATGCCCAGATCCGTCACCACGCCCGTCATGTGCGTGGTGCGGATGGTGGCGTTGGACATCTTGGTCAGCGTGGCGTTCTGCACGCCCATCATGAAGGACAGCAGCAGCACCGTCATGGGCACGGCGAACAGCGTCTTCCAGTTCATGGTGACAGAGCCCACCAGACCGAAGAGCAGCATGAGCAAAGCCACCAGCAGCAGCGGCAGAGCATAGGTGCTGCGCAGGCCCAGCAGCCGCGCCCAGTTGACCAGCATGGCCGAGACTGCGGCCCCAGCGGTGAACGCCAGCAGCGCCCCCAGCGCGGCCAGCACCAGCGCGGTATTGCCCAGCACCAGATGGTCCGCCAGCATGGACATGAAACCCGTCATGTGCGAGGTGTACAGCTCCAGCACCGTAAAGCCCCCCGCATTGATGGCTCCGGCGTTGAACGCCATCAGATAGCCCAGCGCCCGGTTGGTGGAGCTGGTACGGTGAAAATCTGCCAGGTGACGCAACCTTCGCATAGCGGTCTATGTCACTCCACCGTTCGGCCGGGGTTGAAGATACCGGCAGGGTCAAATGCCTGTTTGAGCTGCGCATGGATGCGCTGCAGAGCTGCGTTTTTCACGTCAAATAGGGGCTCAGCGCTCATCTGGTCTGCAATTTCTGCTCTGAAAAGCGTTGCGCTCCCACCCACTGACTGCGCCCAGGCCTTGAGCTGTGGCCCCATGCTGCGCGGAGCATGCACCCAGCGCAGCGCCCCATGCCACTCCACCAGCGGCGGTGCAATCCCTGCTGGCAGGGGCTGCACGGGCGCCGTTGGCGGCACAGACAGGCGCCACAGGCAGTCGCCCAGCCGTGGCTGCTGAAACCAGGGCAGCTGCTGTTCGCGGCACGCTATCCAGTCGATAGCTGCCTGCGCAGATTCCATGCGCTCTCCACCCATTTTCTGGCATGCAGCTTCCACGGCTGCAGCAGCACCACGCAAGCGCACATACAGCATGCCTGCAGCGCCCTCTTCCAGCCAGCGGCTGGCGTTCAGTGGCAAGGGCTGGCCACCCCACTGGTTCAGGCGTTGCAGGGCATCGGCCTGGCTGATACCCGCAAAGCGCAGTGTGGCTTCGGCAGGCGCTACGGGCAGCACCTTGAGGCTGACTTCGGTGATCACCCCCAGCGTGCCCCAGCTGCCTGCCATCAGACGCGAGACGTCATAGCCCGCCACATTCTTCATCACGGTGCCGCCAAAGCGCAGCAGCTCTGCCTTGCCGTTGATGATCTCCACACCCAGCACAAAGTCACGCACCGCGCCCACGCCGGCACGTGCCGGGCCACTCCAGCCAGCGGCCACCATGCCGCCCACGGTTGCCACATCGCCTTGCGCCGTCGCAAAGTGTGGTGGCTCAAACGCCAGGCACTGTCCACGCTCAGCCAGCGCGGCTTCCAGTTCATGCAAGGGTGTGCCTGCACGCACGGTGACCACCAGCTCACTCGGTTCATAGCTGACGATGCCTTGCAGCGCACGCATATCCAGCACATCGCCTTGCAGGCGCATGCCATGAAAGTCTTTGCTGCCGCCACCGCGAATCCGCAGGGGGGCAGCATCGCCAACAGCAGCGCGTACGCGCTCGAGCATCTGGTGAAGGGAGGAATCCATGGCGCTCAATCCTACTTGTCTCTGGCAATTGGAGGGTGTGTGTCGTTGTGATTTTTTTGAATGGTACTTGTGAAAACCAAGCCCGCCCTTCCATGTCGCACTGCCTGACAGCAGTGTGCAGGCATAAAAAAAGCCGCCCCGAAGGGCGGCCACACTACACGTAGATGGGAACAGAGATTCCAGACCGTCTTTTAACGGTTGTAGGCAGATTCGCCGTGGGTGGTGATGTCCAGACCTTCGCGCTCTGCATCTTCGGAGACACGCAGACCCACCAGGATGTCGGCCACCTTGTAGCAGATGAAGGAGACCACACCGCACCAGACGATGGTGATGATCACGCTCTTGAACTGCACCCAGACTTGAGAGGCCATGTTGTAGCCCTCGGGCTCGACACCACCCAGGCTGGCAGCGCAGAACACACCGGTCAGGATGGCGCCCAGGATGCCGCCCACACCGTGCACGCCGAACACGTCGCACACGTCGTCCACCTTCAGCATGCGCTTCAGGCCAGACACACCCCACAGGCACAGAGGGCCAGCGATCAGACCCATGACGATGGAACCCATGGGGCCCACAAAGCCAGCTGCGGGAGTGATGGTCACCAGACCGCCCACGGCACCGGAGACCACGCCCAGCATGGAAGCCTTGCCCTTGTGCAGGGTCTCAGCCACCATCCACGCCACAGCAGCAGCGCCCGTTGCCAGGATGGTGTTGATGAAGGCCAGACCAGCGCCGCCGTTGGCAGCTCCTGCGGAACCGGCGTTAAAGCCGAACCAGCCCACCCACAGCAGGGCACCACCGACCATGGTCAGGGTCAGGCTGTGTGGAGGCAGGGCTTCCTTGCCAAAGCCCAGGCGCTTGCCCACCATGTAGGCACCCACCAGACCGGCCACAGCAGCGTTGATGTGCACCACGGTACCACCGGCAAAGTCCAGCGCACCGTCTTCTGCCATCAGGCCACCGCCCCACACCATGTGGGCCATGGGGATGTAGCTGAAGGTGAACCACAGCACGGAGAAGATCATCACGGCCGAGAACTTGATGCGTTCTGCAAAGGCACCCACGATCAGCGCCACGGTAATGGCAGCAAAGGTGGACTGGAAGGCCACGAAGACGAACTCAGGAATCGTGCTCAGCGCAGACGATACGGTGTCAGGCGTGATGCCAGACAGGAACAGCTTGCTGAAGTCACCGTAGAACTTGCCTTCGCCACCGAAGGTCAGCGAGAAGCCGTAGACGGCCCACAGTACGGTGATCAGCGAGAAGATGGTGAACACCTGTGCCAGCACGGACAGCATGTTCTTGGAGCGCACCAGGCCGCCGTAGAACAGTGCCAGGCCGGGGATGATCATCAGAATCACCAGCATGGTGGAGGTCAGCATCCAGGCGGTGTCGCCGGAATCGATCGTGGCAGCAGCAGTTTCTACCGCCGAAGTCACCTGTGCAGCGGCCTCAACAACAGGTGCAGCTTCTTGGGCCAGAGCACCTGTGGCGGCGCCCAGCAGGCCCAGGCCAACAGACAGTGCAGGAAGCATTTTCTTCATGTCAGTCTCTCGCATAAATGGTTGCTTTACAGGGCGTCCTTGCCGGTTTCACCGGTGCGAATACGCACGACCTGTTCGAGGTCGAAAACAAAAATCTTGCCGTCGCCGATCTTTCCGGTGCGGGCCGCACCTTCGATGGCTTCGATCACCTGCTCCAGAATGGCGTCATCCACGGCGGCTTCCAGCTTCACCTTGGGCAGGAAATCCACCACGTACTCCGCGCCGCGATACAGCTCGGTATGGCCTTTCTGACGACCAAAGCCTTTCACTTCGGTCACTGTGATGCCCTGTACGCCAAGCTGCGAGAGTGCTTCGCGCACCTCGTCGAGCTTGAAGGGCTTGATGATGGCTGACACCATTTTCATGAGACGTTCCTCCGGGAAGCGGGCAGTTGTAAAAAGTGTTGTGACAAGCCCTTTAAGCAGGGAGCGTGCCAACCAGCGGACTTGCCTGTGCAGGCAGCGCCCAACACCATGAGGGCTACCGTTTATCCCCAGTAACGCACCAAAGCAGTGCACCACGGATGTGCCAGCACGGCACCACCACCGCACCGATTTAGGGAGGAAAAGTCGCTATGTCTCTGGCGTGTGTACAAAGCCGCGCCTTGATGGGTCTGCAGGCCCCGCAGGTCACTGTGGAAGTGCATCTGGCCAATGGATTGCCAGCCCTCAACCTGGTCGGCCTGGCCGACCTGGAAGTGCGCGAAGCCCGAGAGCGCGTGCGCTGTGCGATTGCCAACAGCGGCCTGGAATACCCCGGCAACAAGCGCATCACGGTGAACCTGGCCCCCGCCGACCTACCCAAGGATTCCGGCCGCTTTGACCTGCCGATTGCGCTGGGCATCCTTGCCGCCAGCGGCCAGATTGATGCACGCAAGCTCCAGGGCTGGGAATTTGCCGGAGAGCTGTCGCTGTCCGGCGAGCTGCGCCCGGTGCGCGGCGCGCTGGCTACGGCACTGGCCATGGGCACGCAGGAACCACCGCTGCGCTTTGTGCTGCCCACGGAGAGTGCGCGCGAAGCCGCCTGGGCCACGCAGATCGAGGTCTATGGTGCACAGCATTTGCTCGATGTGGTGCAGCAATTGCTGCCAGACAGCGCAAGGGACGCACCACCGTCCACCGGCTGGCAACGTATGCAGCCGCAGGCTGCCCAGCATGTGCCGGACATGCTGGACATGGCCGATGTCAAAGGCCAGCTGCAGGCCCGACGCGTGCTGGAAATTGCCGCCGCTGGCGCGCACGGCCTGCTGCTGGTGGGCCCGCCGGGCAGTGGCAAATCCATGCTGGCGCAGCGCTTTGCCGGACTGCTGCCGCCCATGACGTCTACCGAAGCACTGGAGAGCGCAGCCATTGCCAGTCTGGGCGGACGATTTGCCCCTGAGCGCTGGGGCCAGCGCCCCACGGGCAGCCCGCACCATACGGCCAGTGCCGTGGCACTGGTCGGGGGTGGCTCACCGCCCAAGCCTGGCGAGATTTCCTATGCCCACCACGGCGTGCTGTTTCTGGATGAGTTTCCCGAGTTCAGCCGCAGCGCACTCGAAGCCCTGCGCGAGCCGCTGGAGACCGGGCGCATCACCATTGCCCGTGCGGCCCACAGCACCACCTTCCCCGCCCGCTTTCAATTGATTGCGGCCATGAACCCCTGCCCCTGTGGCTTCTGGGGCAGCACACAGCGCAGCTGCCGCTGCACGCCCGAGCAGGTGGCACGTTATCAGGCCAAGCTCAGCGGCCCATTGCTCGACCGCATTGATCTGCATGTGGAAGTGCCTGCCCTGCCGTCGCAGGAGCTGCTGGCCCAGACTGCGGGTGAACCCAGCGCTGCCATCCGCGCCCGGGTACAGCAGGCACGTGAGCGTGCGCTGCAGCGCCAGCAATGCCCCAACCAGATGCTGCAGGGCGAAGCGCTGGACCAGCATGTGCAGCTCGATGCCGCCGCCACCGAGCTGCTGCGCAAGGCGGCGGACAAACTGGGGTGGAGTGCCCGCGCCACCCACCGCGCGCTGCGTGTGGCGCGCACGATTGCGGATCTGGCAGGCGGTGAACGCATTGCCAGCGCCCATGTGGCCGAAGCCATGCAGTACCGCCGGGCACTGCTGCGTCAGACGGGCTGAAGTTCCGTCTGTACCAGCTTGCCCACCAGCGCATGCAGCTGCGGCGACCAGGCCACTTGCTCCGGCGCTACCAGCCAGGTATCAATCACGGCAATCTCGCTGCGCAGCGGCTGCGGCAGCTGCAGGCAATGCACGGCAAAGCGAGGCAGCTGGGTCTGCATCAGCGCATGCGGCATGAGCGCAAAGCCCATGCCTGCGGCCACGCAGCCCAGAATGGCGTCCAGCGAGCCCATCTCCATGATGCGTGCGCCCGTAATGCCCTGGCTGGCCAGCAGCAGCTCAATACGCTGGCGGTAGCTGCAGCTCTGGCGAAAGGCCAGAAACGGGGTGCGCAGCAGCACTTCCGGCGCAGGCAGCTGCTGCAGCGGCGTGCGGCTGACCAAGACCAGCTCCTCCTGAAACACCGCATGCGACCACCAGCGCGGGTGCGGCGGCTGGCCCGCCACAAAAGCGCAATCCAGCTGCCCCTGCTGCAGTTCCTCCAGCAAGGCGCCTGAGGGCCCGGTGCGCAGCTGCAAGTCAATGTCCGGGCAGTCCTGATACAGCTGCGCCAGCACGCTGGGCAGGCGCAGGGCGGCCGTGCTTTCCATGGCCCCAATGCGCAGACGGCCCGATGGCGCCGCATCCCCCGCAAACAGCGCGCAGGCTGCATCATGGGCTTGCAGCAGGCGTTGGGCATGCGGCAGCAGGGTGTGGCCTGCAGGCGTCAGCCGCACCGGCGTGCTGCTGCGCGCTATCAGCTGCACCTGCAGCTCGTCCTCAAGCTTTTTGATGTGGGCCGTGACATTGGACTGCACCGTGTGCAGGCGCTGGGCTGCCGCACCAAAACTGCCGGTGCTGCTGACGGCTTCAAAGATGCGCAGAGATTTGAGCTGCATGTTGATCACAAAACAAGATGATGAACTTCATTTTGAATCATTGGACATGATGCACACAAGGGCCTAATCTGCCAGCATTCACCATAGACCAACATCGTGATCCAGCGCTCTGAACTCCCTCTTTTTCTGACCGGCTTTCTCGCCACCCTCAGCGGCGTAGGACTGGCCCGTTTTGCCTATACCGCCCTCATGCCGCAGATGGTGCTGGCGGGCTGGTTCAGCGGTGAGCAGGTGGCCTATCTGGGCGCTGCCAATCTGCTGGGCTATCTGATCGGGGCGCTGGCGGCTGCGCCGCTGGCCGATCGGCTGGGTGGCGTGCGCGCCTTGGTGCTGTGCTGGATCGCCGTGGCACTGAGCTTTGCGGCCTGCTGCATCGCCCAGCCCATGGCCGTGTTTTTTGTGTGGCGGCTGGTGTCCGGCATTGCCGGGGCTGCACTCATGGTGCTGGGGCCATCGATGGCCATGGCCGCCACACCGCAGCCACGCCGCGCAGCACTGGGCCCCATGATGTTTTCCGGCATTGGCGTGGGCGCCCTGCTCTCGGCCACGCTGGTGCCCAGCCTGGCGCAGCACAGCCTGAGCGCTGTATGGCTGGGCTTGGGTGCCATCTGCGTGCTGGCACTGGGGCTGGGCTGGCGCAGCGCCCGCGCACTGCCTGCCCCTGCGCCGATCACGGTAGTACCCGGTGCTACGCCCAGCCCTGCACCCGCCGCCACGCTCTGGACGCTGCCGGTGGTGCTGGTGTTTCTGGCCTACACCACCGACGCATTTGGCTTTGTGCCCCACACCGTGTTCTGGGTGGACTATCTGGCGCGTGAGCTGCAGCTGGGCACGGCCTATGGCGCCACGCAATGGGCCTTTTTTGGCCTGGGTGCCGTGGTCGGGCCGCTGTGTGTGGGCTTTTGCGCCGCACGCTGGGGCTGGTGGCGCACCACCACCTGCGCTTATGTGCTCAAGATGCTGGCCATTGGCCTGCCACTGCTGTGGGCCAGCCTTGCAGGCCATGCGCTTTCTGGCTTTGTCGTGGGGGCGCTCTCGCCAGGCATGGCGGCCATTACCTCGGGCTATCTGATGCAGCTGATTGGCCCTGCACAGCACAAGCGCATGTGGGGCTATGCCACGGCAGCGTTTGCACTGCTGCAGGCCACGGCGGGCTATCTGATGGCCTATGTCTATGCCAGCACGGGCAGCTACCGCAGCCTGTTTGTCATGGGCAGTGCGGCCCTGCTGCTGGGCGCGGTGCTGGTGGTTTTTTCCAGGCAAAAACGCCTGCAGTGCCCGTGAAATCTGCGCTGACTGCTTTTATTTTTTCTACGACTTTCACCATGCAACTCTTTCTGAACACCACATCTCCGTTTGCACGCGTTGCGCGTGTGGTCGCCCTGGAAAAAGGTCTGGCCGATCAGCTGGAGCTGGTCTGGTGCGACCCGTGGAACAACGACCCCGCCCTGCTCGCCCAGCACCCGCAGGCCCGCATTCCGGTGCTGGTCACGGACGATGGGCAGGCCATTGCCGAGTCGCTGCTGATTGCGCAGTATCTGGACCATATGGGCCGCGGCCCGCGCCTGATTCCGGCGCAGCACATCAGCCGCGTGCTGGCGCAGACCAGCGTGGCCTATGGCCTGATGGAAGCTGCGTTCAACATCGTGATTGCGCGCAAGTACGAAGGCGCAGCGGCCGACGCCAGCGTCATGGGCCAGCGCCGACTGGCGGCCATCACCCGCGCCCTCGCACAGCTTGAAAAGCAGCTTTCAGCACCTGCGGAGGCGCAGCTGACGCTCGACCAGATTGCCACCGCCGTTGCGCTGGCCTATGTGCAGTTTCGCCTGCCTGCCCTGCTGCCACAGGCCGACTACCCACAGCTGCACGCCTGGCTGCAAAGCGCCGAGCAGCGCGAGGCGCTGGCGCAGACCCGGTTTGCCTGATGGCGGTAAAGCTGCAAAAGCGTTTTCAATAAAAAGAGCGCTCAGCGCTTGTCTACATTGGTTTTCACATAGAAAACCATCGGAAATGCCGTACTGACAAGCGCTGGCCGCTTTGATTTTTGAAAAAGCGTTTTCACACGCCGAGGTACTGCTGGCGCACGGCCGCATTGCCTGCCAGCTCCTGCATGCTGCCGCTGTGCACAATCTGCCCCTTTTCCAGCACATAGGCGCGGTCAGCCACCACCTGCGCAAACGGCAGGTTTTGCTCGCTGAGCAAAATGCCTATGCCCTGTGCCTTGAGCTGCAAAATGGTTTTCGCCATCTGCTCCACGATCAGCGGTGCCACGCCTTCCGAGGGTTCATCGAGCAGCACCACATAGGGCTGGCCCATCAGCGTGCGTGCCACGGTCAGCATCTGTTGCTCGCCGCCACTCATCTGCCCGCCGGGGCGTTGCGGCATTTCACCCAAGTTGGGAAACAACGAAAAAAGCTTTTCAGGTGTCCAGTGCGGCAGCGCTTCGCCGCTGGGCCAGTGGCGTGCCTTCTGGCGGCCGACTTCCAGGTTCTCCAGCACCGTCAGCTCGGTGAAGATGCGCCGGTCTTCAGGCACATAGCCCAGCCCCAGACGCGCAATCTGGTGCGGTGCTTTGCGGCTGATGTCGGCGCCCATGAAAAGCGCTTTTCCATCGCGGCGCTCGACCAGCCCGGCAATGGCCTTGAGCGTGGTGGATTTGCCTGCGCCATTGCGGCCCATCAGCGCCACAACCTCACCACGGCCCACACTGAGCGACACGCCATGCAGGATGTGCGCCGCCCCATACCAGGCGTTCAGGCCTTCGACCTGCAGCAGTGTTGGCGCGTTGCTCATAGGTTGTTCTCCAGCACCAGTCCAGTGCCCAAATACGCTTGCTGCACGCGTTCGTCATCACGCACCGCTTGCGGCGTGCCTTGTGCCAGCAGCTGCCCACGCACCAGCACGGCTACGCGGTCGGCCTGGCCAAACACTACGTCCATGCTGTGCTCGGTAAACAGCACGCCCATGCGGCGCTGCTGCGCCAGATCGCGCGTGAGCTGCATCAGCGCCACGCGCTCGCCCGGGGCCATGCCGGCGGTGGGCTCATCCATCAGCAGCAATTGCGGGTTGTGTGCCAAGGCCATGGCCAGCTCCACACGCTTGACATCACCATAGGCCAGCTCCGAGCACGCGCGGTCTGCCTGGGCCGCCATGCCCACCTGCTCCAGCAGCGCCAGTGCATCCGCACGGCGATGCGCACTGGCACGCGGCCACCACGCAAAGATGCGGCGGTCGTGTGAGAGCAGCGCCATCTGCACGTTCTCCACCACGGTGAGCGAGGCAAACGTCTGCGCAATCTGAAAGGTGCGCCCCACGCCCTTGCGCCAGATAGCACGCGGTGGCAGACCGGCGATGTTTTCGCCGTGCAGCAGCACCTGCCCGCTATCGGACGTGAGCTGGCCGCCGACCATATTGAAGGTAGTGGATTTGCCTGCGCCGTTCGGCCCAATCAGGGCCAGCATTTCACCGGCTTGCAGCGTGAACGACACCCCACGCACGGCCTGCACGCCGCCAAAGGATTTGCAGATGTTCTGCACTTGCAGCAAAGCCGTCATGGCGCCACCTGCGCTTTCTTGCTGGAAGCCAGCAGCGCCTGCAACTGCTGCGCAAAGCCCGCAATGCCTTGCGGGAACAGCAGCACCAGCACCAACATAATCCCGCCCATCATGGCGCGCCAGTAATCGGTATTGCGGGCCACGGTGTCATGCAGCCAGGTAAAAGCCGCCGAGCCCACCACGGGGCCTGCCAGCGTCTGAATGCCGCCCAGCAGCACCATGACCAGGCCATCCACACTCTTGGTCACGCTCAACGCATCCGGCGCCACACTGCCTTTGGAAAACGCAAACAGCGCACCCGCCACACCGGCAAAAGCCGCGGCGATCACAAAGGCCGTCCATTGAATGCGGCGCACATCCAGCCCAATCGCATCAGCGCGCAGGGCCGAATCACGCGCTGCACGCAGTGCATAACCGAGCGGTGAAAACAGCATGCGGCGCAGCAGGTAAATGCCACCTGCACACAGCGCCAAAGCCAGCCAGTAGAACGTAGAGCCATCAGCTGCCCACTCACTGGGCCATACGCCGGTCAAGCCATTGCTGCCACCCGTAAAACCATCCCACTGGAACACAATGGCCCAGGTGATTTGCGCAAAGGCCAGCGTGAGCATGGTCAGATACACCCCACTCAGGCGCACGCAGAACCAGCCGTAGAGCAAGGCCCCTGCGGCGGCCGCCAGGGGGCCAAACAACAGCGCGGCTTCCATCGGCAAATCCAGCGCCCGCACCGCCAGTGCAGCGCCATAGGCGCCGAGGCCAAAGTAGGCGGCGTGGCCAAAGGAATGCATGCCACCGGGGCCGAGGATGAAGTGCAGGCTGGCCGCAAACAGCGCGGCAATCAGCATGTCGGTCAGCAGCACGGTGGCGTAGTTGTCAGCATCCAGCAGCAGTGGCAGCACCGCCATGGCGAGGATCAATACGAGCCACGCCACCCGGCCCTGCCGGGAGCTGCTGCGCAGCGGCTGCTCTGGCGCGCCCGCATGGCGTGCAGCAGCTTGCGGTTTGCCCATCAGACCCCAGGGCCGCCAGACCAGCACGGCGGCCATCACCAGAAACTCCACCACCAGCGTGAGCTTGGAAAAAGAGACTTCCACGCCTGCGATCTCCTGCACGCCCAGCCAGATGCACACGGCCTTGATTTCCGCAATCAAGAGCGCCGCAATGAAGGCCCCCGGAATGCTGCCCATACCACCTACCACCACCACTACAAAGGCCGCGCCAATGGTGGTCATGTCCATCTCCAGACTGGCGGGTTCGCGCGGCAATTGCAAGGCACCTGCCAGGCCTGCGAGCAGCGTGCCCAGCGCAAACACGGCCGTGAACAGCCAGGCCTGGTTCACACCCAGTGCGCCCACCATTTCGCGGTCCTGCGTGGCGGCGCGCACCAGCGTGCCAAAGCGAGTGCGCGTCAGCAGCAGGTGCAGGCCCAGCAACACGAGTGGCCCCACGGCGATGAGCAGCAAGTCATAGGTAGGGAACTGGCGGCCCAGCAACTCAACCGAACCCTCCAAACCCGCTGCACGCGGGCCAAACAATTCTTCCGGGCCCCACAGCCACAGGGCGGCATCCTTGATCACCAGCACCAGCGCAAACGTGGTCAGCAGCTGAAACAGCTCCGGCGCTTTGTAGATGCGGCGCAGCAGGCCGATTTCCGTCAGCGCACCGAGTACGCCGCACACCAGTGGCGCGAGCAGCAGCGCAGGCCAGAAGCCGATGACGGGCTCCAGCATTTCCACGCTGGAAAAGGCCAGATACGCACCCAGCATGAAGAAGGAGCCATGCGCAAAGTTGATGATGCGCGTGACGCCAAAAATCAGAGACAGGCCCACGGACACCAGAAACAGTGACGAAGCACTGGCCAGTCCGTTGAGCAGTTGGGCCAGCAGGCCAGAGGCACTCATTGCACGGTAGCTTTCAAAAACGTAGCTGCCAGCGCTTGATATTGCTTGTTTTCAAAACAAAATCGCTCTGAAAACAAGTATTTATCAGCGCAAGCAGCTATTTTTTCTGCAGATCCTGAAGCCGCTTACTGCGCGCTCGCGGGGCGCAATTTTTTCACGGCCTCATCGGAAGGCTGGTAGTCCTTGCCGTCGGCATAGTAGAAGTCCACCATCACGCCGCGCTTCATCTCCGGGCTGTAGGTGGTCTTACCCACATAAGCCCCCATGGTGGACTGGTTGTCCTGCGGGCGGTAGGTAATGGTGCCCCAGGGCGTATCCACGTTCAGGCCCTTGAAGGCTTGGATCAATGCCTCGGTGTCGGTACTGCCGGCCTTGGTGATGCCTGCGGCCAGCGACTGGATGGCGTTGTAGCCCACGATGGTGCCCAGGCGTGGGTAGTCCTTGAACTTGGCCTGATAAGCCTTCAGAAAGGCATTGTGTTCGGGCGTATCAATGGCGTACCAGGGGTAGCCGGTGACGATCCAGCCCTCGGGCGCTTCCCGGCGCAGCGCGTCCAGATATTCCGGCTCGCCAGACAGTAGCCCGACCACGGTGCGGTCCTTGAACAGGCCACGCGTATTGCCTTCGCGCACAAACTTGCCCAGATCGACCGAGAACAGCACGTTAAAGATGGCATCCGGCTTGGCGTCGGCAATGGCCTGCACCACGGAACCGGCATCGATCTTGCCCAGCGGCGGCGCTTGCTCAGCCACAAATTCGATGTCGGGCTGCGCCTCCTTCATCAGCTTTTTGAAGGTGGCGACGGCCGACTGGCCGTACTCGTAGTTGGGATACACAATCGCCCAGCGCTTTTTGTTCAGCTTCTTGGCCTCTTCGACCAGCATGGCCGTCTGCATGTAGGTAGAGCCACGCAGGCGGTAGGTGTAGCGGTTGCCGTTCTCCCAGACCACCTTGTCGGTCAGCGTTTCCGAGGCCAGGAAGAAACGCTTTTTCTGCCCTGCGTAATCGGTCAGCGCCATGCCCACGTGCGACAGAAAACTGCCCGTGAGCACATCGATTTTTTCGCGGGTGTACAGCTCTTCCGCCGCACGCACGGCATCACCGGGATTGCCGTTGTCATCACGCGTGACCAGCACCACTGGCTTGCCCAGCAGGCCGCCCTGGGCATTGATCTGCTCGACCGCCAGCTCCATGCCTTTTTTGTAGGGCTCCAGAAAAGCCGGCATGGCCTTGTAGCTGTTGATTTCACCAATCTTGAGCACATCCTGTGCCGACCAGGCAGGAGCGGCAGCCATCAGCGCCAGGGCAGGCCAAGTCCAACGCCATTGCATATGTCTTCCTCCACAGCGCTGGGATGGCGCTGATTATTAATACTCATTTTGAGTATATTTAAGCCAAAAAAATGCGCAAGGCTTGACTCCCTGCACGGCACGCATTCATTTATGCTAATTCCGAGCATTATTTGTTGTCAAGACACACAACCCTGCCGCTTCGTTAGGTGCTTATTACTAATCCATATCAAATCAAAGACCGCATCCTCACCCGTGGCGCCGCATTTCTCCGACAATAAGCGGTTGATTCGCATAAACGCCAGCCCGCTATACCCCCTCCTGCGCTGCATGCGCTGCTTCGGCGGGTTCGCCACCTGGCTTCAAAGCCCGGGCATGTCGTGCCCGTTTTTGCATCCTCTGTCATCTGTTTCATCATGAGCGCTTTCCTCGAAGAACGCGTCCTGTCCGTACACCACTGGACCGACCGCCTGTTTTCCTTCACCACCACCCGTGACACATCGCTGCGTTTTTCCAACGGCCACTTCACGATGATTGGCCTGAAGGTAGATGGCAAAAATCTGCTGCGCGCCTATTCGATTGCCAGCCCCAACTACGAAGAGCACCTGGAATTTCTGTCCATCAAGGTCGAAGACGGGCCGCTGACTTCGCGCCTGCAGCACATCCAGGTGGGCGACACCATCATCGTCGGCAAGAAGCCCACAGGCACGCTGCTGATCGACTACCTGCTGCCCGGCAAGAACCTGTACATGATCGGCACCGGCACAGGCCTGGCCCCCTGGCTGGCCGTAGCGCGCGACCCCGAAACCTACGAAAAGTTTGACAACGTAGTGGTCGTACACGGCGTGCGTGAAGTCAAGGAACTGGCGTACAAGGACATGTTCGAGAAGGACTTGTTCGAGCACGAATTCCTCGGCGAAATCGTCAAGGACAAGCTGCACTACTACCCCACGGTGACACGCGAGCCCTTCCGCAACCAGGGCCGTATCACCGACCTGATCAACAACGGCACCTTCCCCCAGTGCCTGGGCCTGCCCGCGCTCAACCCGGAAACCGACCGCGTCATGCTGTGCGGCAGCCCTGCCATGCTGGCTGAGCTGAAGGAAATGATGGAAAAGCGTGGCTTCAAGGAAGGCAACACCACCACCCCCGGCGACTTTGTGATCGAGCGCGCTTTCGTCGAAAAGTAAGCCGTTAACAGCGCCTGCACATCAGCCTGCCCATGTACTGCATCGGCAGGCTTTTTCATGCCCAGCGATGGGCGTTGCCCGGACAAGTTTTGCGCCTGCGCGCACAATCCCAAGCCATGAGTGATACCGCCCACACCTTGCGCCAGCTGCTGCTGCAGCTTGAAGCCGAAATGCGTACCGCCTCGCTATGGAGCGCCGTGCCGCCCTCCGAGCAGGCCATGGCATCGACCATGCCTTTCATGTACGACACCCTGCACATTGAAGAATGGCTGCAGTGGGTGTTTGTGCCACGCCTGCATGCACTACTGGATGCCGACGCTGCCTTGCCCAGCAGCTGCAGCGTGCAGCCACTGGCCGAGCATGAATGGACGCATCGCATGCCCCAGGGCCAGCATGCCACAGTGCTGGAGCTGCTGGCACAGATTGATGCCACGCTGACCCAGAGCGCTTAAACCTCTGGCCACTGCCGTATGGGCCGAGAACCCACGCTCTGCGGCACCTGGGGCCGCGCAGCCGCCACGCTGTCTGCAGCCTCGCTCTCCGCCTTCGGCGAGTCGTCAGGCTCCGCTGCTGGCGGGCGCGCCTGCATTTCCAGCGCCTTGGCGCAGCTGGCAGACAGCAGCAGGATGGCCGAAGTGACATACATCCACATCAGCACCACCACCAGCGAGCCTGCGGCCCCATAGGCGGAGACCACCGCCGCCGTGGCCAGATACCAGGCCAGCGCCTGCTTGCTCAGCGTGAACAGCAGCGCCCCCACCACAGCGCCCACGGCCAGATAGCGCAAAGAGGGTTTCTGGCCGGAGCCAATGCGCATCAGACCCATGAACAGCAGCGCAATCACGCACATGGATACGCCTTCATTGAGCAGCCAGATCAGCTCGCCAGGCGGCTCCATTTGCAGCCAGTCCCCGGCCAGCTGCGTGAAAATCCGCAGCGCTGTGGACAGCACCATGGTCACCAGCAGCAAAAAGCCCAGCACCAGCACATAAAGCAGACCGCGCATACGCAGCGTGGCAAGCGCCCACCATTTTTTCTGTTCCTGCACGGTGGCAGGCTGGCCAATCTGCCAGAGCTTGTTGAAGGCCTGCTGCAGCTCTGCAAACACCCCTGTGGCACCTGAGACCAGCAACACAAAGGCTGCAATCGAAGCCAGTTTCCCCTGTGAGGGTGCCTGCGCACTGGCCAGCGCAGCCTCCACCACGCTGGCACCACGCTCACCCATCACGCTGCGCACCTGCGCAAGCAGGTTGTCTTCCACCACACTGCGGTCCATCCACCAGCCCAGCAGACCCACAATCAGCAGCAGCAGCGGCGACAGGCTCAGCAAGCCATAGAAGGTCATGGCAGCACTCATGCGCAGGCCATCGGCCTGCAACCACAGCTGCACGGCTTGAATCAGAGGCCATACGGGCCGCAACAGAGGATGGGGAGCGACAGAAGAAGGAGCTTGCATGTCGCCATTGTGGCGCGTCCCGCGCACCGCCGACTGTCAGCCCTCGCCCACCAGCGGCTGCCAGAAAAGCACCAGCGCCGCAGCTACCCTCCCGGACATCACATCCACCACGCGCAATCGCTTCTACAATCCGCCGCCGTGCGGTGCGCGGTGCACACGCATGAACGCCATCCTGGCGGATTTTTTGCAGAAAGTGGGCTGGCCCTTATGCCGTCCTCTCCCCTGGGCACAGCACCCGCTTCCATGTCTCCCGCGCGTGCTGCGCTCGCAGGCATTGGCCTGACGGTCGTAGCCTGCGCCATGTTTGCCCTGCTCGACAGCGGCACCAAGTTCGCTGGGCAGGCACTGCCCATGCTGCTGGTGGTCTGGCTACGCTTCATGGCGCAGGCGCTGGTGACCACAGCCCTTGTACTCCCGAAACATGGACTGGCAGCGCTGCGCACCGAGCACCCCAAGTTCCAGGTCAGCCGTGCGCTCAGCGGCGTCATGACCACGGTGTTTGCCTTCTTCTGCATTCAGACCATGCCGCTGGCCAACTTCACGGCCATCTGGTCGGCAGGCCCGCTGCTCATCGTCGTTGCCTCGGCCCTGCTGTTTGGTGAGAAAGTCAGCCCCGCACGCTGGGTGCTGCTGGTCATCGGACTGGTCGCCGTCATCACCATCGTGCGCCCGGAGAGCGATGGCATGTCGCTGGGCTGGGCTGCCCTCGCCCCAGTGGGTGTGCTGCTGTGCGGCACCACCTACCAGCTGCTGGGCAGCCGCCTCTCGCGCCTGGACCCTCCCACCACCACGCAGCTGTACACCACCTGGCTGCCCGTGATGGCAACAGCGCCGGTGATTCCATGGATCTGGCAATCCATCACCGACTGGCAGCTGTGGGGGGCCATTGCCATGATGGGTATCTGCAGCGGCGTAGGCCACCTGCTTCTGCTGCAGGCCTACCGCTACGCACTGCCTTCGGTGGTGTCTCCCTTCCTCTACAGCCAGATTGGCTTTGCCATGCTGATGGGCTGGCTGTTCTTTGGCCAGGTGCCCGATGGTATTTCGCTGGCCGGTATGGGCGTCATCATGGCCTGCGGCCTATGCAGCATTTGGATGAGTGTGCGCGGCCGCGGATGAGTGCCTTGCCGGACAGTTTCAGCACCCCCATGATGGGGTGCATCGCTGTTAGTGATGCCTGGCATTTTCTTGCGCGGTATTCCTGGTTTGCGCCATGCTTTTCCGCCAGCACAAAGGCCTGCGCAATGCATGTGTAGCGCCCGCCTTGCTGCTGCGCAACAGGCTGTTCCTGCCGAGACAAGCCCTGATAGGCGCAACGCATGGCCTGGGTTCTAATAGCGCCACACTCTGGCACACAGAGTAGAGAGCAGAGGTACGGACAAGTGCCCGTACCCACCAGTTTCGGACAAGGAGACATATGCAGCGCAGACAGTTCATGACCACAGCCGCAGCCGTATGCGGCGTTCTTGCAGCTCCACAATGGGCCAGCGCACAGACCGCCAAGGGGCCGCTGCGCATCATCGTGCCCTACACCGCAGGTGGCTCCATCGATGTGAGCGTGCGGCGCATTGCGGAGCGCCTGGAGCCGGTGCTTGGCACCATTCTGGTAGAAAACCGTCCCGGCGCAGGTGGCGGTATCGGCATGAATGCCATTGCACGCGCCCCCGCTGACGGTCTGACTGTGGGCATTGCAGCAGTCGCCACCAACGCCATCAATCCCTGGCTGTTCAAAAACCTGCCCTACGACGCCGAAAAAGACTTTGCGCCTATCACGCAGATGACGCGCATCCCCAACCTGCTGGTGATGAATGCAGAGGTGGCCAAGCGCGAAGGCATTGAGACCTTTGACGACTTCATGGCCTACGCCAAGCGCAACTCCGGCAAGCTCAGCTACGGCAGTGGCGGCAATGGCAGCGCAGGCCATCTGGCTGGCGAAATCTTCAAGCGTGAGACAGGGCTGGACATCGTGCACGTGCCCTACAACGGCGGCGCGCCCTCCCAGCTGGCACTGCTGTCACAGCAGGTGGACTTCACGTTTGACAACCTCTCCAGTGCCGCAGCCAATATCCGCGCGGGCAAGCTCAAGCCACTGGCAGTCACCACACTGGAACGCAGCCAGCTGCTGCCTGAGCTGCCACCTGTGGCCGATGTGATTCCGGGCTTTGCCATTGACACATGGTGGGGCCTGGTGGCACCCGCAGGCACTCCGGCTGATGTGGTTCAAACGCTCAATAAGCACTTTGTGCAGGCCCTGCACTCGCCGGAAGTCATGAAGACCTATGGCGACATGATGATGGACACTGTCACCAGCACACCGCAGGAGTTTGGCGAATTCATGGCCAAAGAGCGCGCACGCTATGAGCAGATTGTCAAAATCAGCGGTGCCTCGGTGGACTAAAGCCACGCTCGCGCACAGCAGCTGAGACCACTGGCCTGTGTGCCATGCACACAGGCTTTTTTGTGCGTGTGGCCCGCTTGGCACGCACACGCATCACCCGGTATTTCTAAATGGATATGCACCAATTTCTCGCACAGCAAACCGCTTTCATCACCGGCGCAGGCCAGGGCATCGGTCAAGCCGTGGCCGAAGGGCTGGCCGCCATGGGTGCGCATGTGATTGCCGCCGACATCCACGCCGACAAGGCCGAGCACACCGCCCAGCGCATCCAGGACGCTGGCGGCCAGGCACAGGCCATGGCACTCGATGTAGCTGATGCAGCGGCCTGCCGCGCTGCTGCAGCGTCTGTGCAGCTGCCCGCAGGGCACCAGCTGCTGCTGGTCAATAACGCAGGCCTGCGCCCCAAGCATGCGTTTGACAGTGAAGACCGTGATGCCCAGTGGCAGCGCACCCTGTCCGTCAACCTGGATGGTGCGCGCAACACCATCCTGGCCTTTGAAGCCCTGCTGGCACAGACGCAAGGCTGTGTGGTCAACATCACCTCGCTGGCGGCCTCCCGTGCAGCGGCGCATTCGATTGCGTACTCCACCTCCAAAGCGGCACTGGAGATGCTCACCAAAACCATGGCTCTGGAGCTGGCCCCCAAGGGCATTCGCGTCAATGCCATTGCTCCGGGCGTGATGCTCACCAGCATGACCGAGCAGACCCGCAAAGACCCCAAGCATGTGGAGTACATCCTGCGCCGCATTCCCATGAAGCGCTATGGCGAGCCCGCAGAAATTGCCGGCCCTGTGGCCTTTCTGGCATCCCCCATGGCGAGCTACATCACGGCCACGGTGCTCAATGTCGATGGTGGATATCTGGCAGTCTAGGGCGTGTTCACATCAACATTGGGTTCGCTGCCCCTGATTATGGAAATCACAAATGGGGTTGAAGGCTTGGGGCGGTCTGCGGTGTTGTGGTGGCTTGCAAGGCACTCGGCATTGCTGCGCCACCACGCCTAGTACCCCATCCCCAAGCCTTCAACGCGAATCTCAAGCTTTGTGTGCACACGCCCTAAAAGAACACCTGCCGCACAAACGGTGCCGCCAGCACATTGACCGCGCCCGCAATCATCATCACCAGCGAAGCAACCACAGCCTGCACATCGCCAAACTGGCGCGCCTTGGCAACGCCTGTGCCGTGGGCAGCCCCACCCAGAATGGCACCCGTGGCCAGCTTGCTGCGCACATGGGGCAGCACGCGCAGCAGCACTTCACCCAGCAGCATGCCGGCAATACCGGTCATGACCACAAACAGCGCGGCCAGATCTGTGGGGCCACCCAGCACACGTTCTGCCTCAATGGCAAACGGTGTGGTGATGGAACGCACGGCCAGGCCTTTTTGCAGCGTTTCGTCCAGGCCAAAGGCATGGGCGAACCAGACCGTGGTGCTGATGGAGACGCAGCTGGCCACCAGCACGCCGGTGGTGATGGACAGCCAGTGCTTGCGCAGCATGGCGCGGTGTTCATACAGCGGCAGCGCAAAGGCCACAGTGGTGGGGCCCAGCAGCCAGGCCAGCCAGCGTGTCTGGGCGATGTACTGTGGATAGCTCACGTGCGTGAGCAGCAGCAGGGCGATCAGTACCAGCGGCGTGACCAGAATCGGCATCAAAAACGGTGAGGGGTACTTGCGGTACAGCTGCTTGTTAATGGCGTAGCAGACCACCGTCGCCAGCAGCGACAGCACGCCAATCGCTTCATTGCTGAGCATGGCTTCAGGCTCCACGCGAAGAACGGCGGCGTGCCAGCAACAGCTCCAGACGGTAGACACGGTCTACGGCCCAGGCTGTGGCCACCATCACACACAAGGTGCTGGAGATGATGACCGCCAGAATGCGCAGGCCCTGGTTCTGTATCAGCTCAGGGTATTCGGTGACCACCAGCACGGCAGGCACAAAAAACAGCAGCATTTCTGCCAGCAGCCAGTTGGTGCCGCCTTTGAGCCACTGCACCTTGATCACGCCGCTGAACAGGCCTGCAGCCAGCAGGCCAAAGCCGATCAGGCCCGCAGGCATGCTCCAGCCAAAGTGCTGGCGCAGCACGTCCATGCTGAGCCAGATGCAGCTGAGCACCACCACCTGCAGCACCACTTTGAACAGGTGCTGGAGGCTGAGCAGGCTGCGCTGCAGGGACAGGCTGGAGACGGACGCGATCAGGGATGACATGCTGCGCAGTCTAGGGTTTCTACTTAGATTCGTAAAATGAATAATTTCCATCACAGGCATTCCTATAAGGCATCCCCATGGATTTACGCGCCCTGCGCTACTTTGTTGAAGTCGTGCGCACCAACAGCTTTACGCGTGCGGCAGAAAACGCCCACGTCACCCAGCCCACCATCAGCAAGATGGTCAGGCAGCTTGAAGACGAGCTGGGCGGCCCGCTGCTGCTGCGCGAAGGCCGTGGCGTGCAGCTCACGGATGCGGGCCAGGTGGTCTATGAACGCGGCCTGCAGGTGCTGGCGCAGGCGCAGCTGCTCAAGCAGGAAGTGGCCGAGGTGGACGGCATTGCGCGCGGTGAGCTCTCCGTGGGCATCATGCCCACCGCAGGCCACTACATGGCGCCGGTAATTGCCCTGTTCCAGCAGCGCTACCCGGGCGTGACGCTGAACGTGCAGGAGTCCGGCGCACGCATGCAGCGCCAGCTGGTGCTGGAAGGCAAGCTGGACATGGCACTGGGCCTGATTGATGCACCCGACCCGCAGCTGCAGACCTACACCATTGCCCACCAGAAAACACGCGTAGCCATGGCGCGCCACCGCATCAAAAACGAAACGCGACCCGTGCGCTGGAAAGAGCTGGAGGGCATGCCTTTTCTGCTCTACACCAGTGACTTCACCCTGCACGAAGCCGTGCTGCAGCAGTGCGCGGCAGCAGGATTTACGCCACAGGTCAGGCTGCAAAGCCGCTACTGGGATTTCATTGGTGATCTGGTCGCTGCCGACATTGGCATTGCCGTGATGTTTGAGCACGTGATTGCCAAGTACGACACGGCACGCGTAGCCAGCCGCCCACTGGTGGGGCCGTCCATGACCTGGGACGCCGTGCTGATGTGGCGCAGCGGCTACCGATCCCGCGCCGCACAGGCCTGGCTGGACTGCGTGCAGCAGGTCTACCCCTTCCCACTGCCCAGCGGCAGCCCTGTGCCGTGCATAAAAAATGGCGGCTCAGGCTTGATGCATCAGGCTTAAAGAAAGATTGGTGGCTGCGTACGCCGCTTAAGGTCTGTACTGACACGCATTGGCATACTGGGACATTAGGGCGTGTTCACATAAAGCTTGAGATTCGCGTTGAAGGCTTGGGGATGGGATGCTAGGCGCGGTGGCGCAGCAATGCCGAGCGCCTTGCAAGCCGCCGCAACAACGCAGACCGCCCCAAGCCTTCAACCCCATTTGTGATCTCCATAATCAGGGGCAGCCACGACAAGGCCGCCACTGCATTGTTGCCCGCCTTGCGCGGGTGCGCACCCGCGCTGCGCCGTGCGTCGCGCATTGCCAGCCTTGTCGCGGCTGCGCGAACCCAATGTTGATGTGAACACGCCCTAGACTTGTGTCATTCGTTTTCAGACGACATGACAAGGAGAGCTTATGTACACCGTTGCTGCTGTGTTGTGGATGCTGGGCATTCTGGGGCTGGCCTGGGGCGCTCTGTCCAGCCAGACCATTGCGCTGCCTCAGCTGATCTTTCGCTATGGCTCTGGCTGCGCCCTGTTTGCGCTGGGCTGCGCTGCATTTCTCTATGTCTATCTGCAGCGGCCCATGGTCTGAAGCCCTGGCTGTTCAGGCTGCGAAGCAGCCTTTTTTATAAAAATATAGCTGCCAGCGCTTACCAGATAAGCGCTGGCAGCCAATTTGGCTGATATTTTCAGACCACCCTATAGCGACTGCGCCAGCTTGCGCAAAAAGCTTTCGCAACGCTGCAGCTGCGCAATTCCCACAAACTCATTGGCCTTGTGCGCCTCCGCAATCGCACCGGGCCCGCAGACCACGGTGGGAATGCCAGCAAGCTGGAACAGGCCTGCTTCCGTAGCATAGGCCACCTTGCGCTTTTCACGGTCGCCGGTGAGTGCCTGCACCAGCTGGCTGATGGCCTCCGTCTCTGCGGTATCAAACGATGGTGCACCGGCGCAGGACTCAAACTCAATGCGTGCCTCGGCAAACTCCTGGCGCATGCGCGGCAGCAGCTCCTGCTGCACATAGGCCTCCACCTGGGCCTGGATGCAGCCTGGCGCAATCCCCGGCAGGTTGCGGAACTCGTAGGCAAATTCGCAGTACTCAGGGATGGTGTTCACCGCAATGCCACCGCTGATCTGGTTGGTAGTCATGGTGGTGTAGGGCACGTCAAAAAACTCGTCATACGGGCCATGGGCCTTGAAGCTGTCTGCCAGATCGCGGATGCGGCAAATCAGGCGCGCCGCGTATTCAATGGCATTGCTGCCACGGGGTGTGAGCGAGGAATGCGCAGCTTTGCCATGCACCCTGCAGCGCCACACATTGATGCCCTTATGCGCCACCACGGGCTGCATGCTGGTGGGCTCGCCCACAATGCAGCCGTCAAAACGCTGGCCCTGCAGCCTGAGCTGCTCCAGCATGATGGGTGCGCCCACGCAGCCCACCTCTTCGTCATACGACAGCGCAAAGTGCAGCGGCTTGTTGCGCTCCATGGCCAGGAACTCCGGCACCATCGCCAGGCCTGCGGCAATAAAGCCTTTCATGTCACAGGTGCCACGGCCATAGAGCTTGCCGTCGATCTCGGTCAGCGCGAAGGGATCGGTGTTCCAGGTCTGGCCATCCACGGGCACCACATCGGTGTGGCCAGACAGCACGATGCCGCCCTGTGTGCTGCCATCCCGGGCAGGCAGGGTGGCGAACAGATTGGACTTGGCCCCGTCGGGCGACTTGAACAGCTGTGCCTGCACGCCCAGCGCTGCCAGCGCGTCACGCACATGCTCAATCAGATGCAGGTTGGAATTGCGGCTGGTGGTATCAAACGCCACCAAAGTTTGCAGCCATTCACGGGTGGTAGGTGTACTCATACGCTTGTCTTGCCAAAGGCCCGGCACGCAGGGCCAGGTAATGCGAAACAGTGTACGGTGCTGCAGCCGCCCTCAGCACCGTCAAAGCTTCTCAGTTTTGATAGCAGCCATGACTTTCCCCACGAGCCACAGGGAAAGTTGTGCTGCTTTACGCTTGTGGGGTTGCCACACACGTTTCAGCAGGCACATCACAGTGCCCTCAGGCATTGTGCATCTGCTGCACAGCGACTCTGCCGCCAGCCCTCTGTACGCCATGACCTACAAAATCTGACAGCGTCCAGCAATTGGCATGGCAGGCTCTATCGCTAGCATGATCCTCATTGCCACGCACCATTCACGCTCGCTTATGTCTTCATTGCTCCGCTGCTCCCCTGCTTCCAGCCTGGGCCTGCTCTCCCTGACTGCCGTGCTCAGCCTTGCTGGCTGCCAGGCCCCTCTGCCCACAGTGGATGCACCGCCCCCCAAGATGGAGCAGACATTCCAGCAAGTACCGGTGGGAGATTCCCCGGAAAACATGCTGGACTGGCCCGGTACCTACCAGGCTGTTCTGCCCCAGCGCGCCATCAGCGTGCAGCTGCGTGATGACCGCACCGCCGTCGTGCGTGAGCGCAGCCTGGACACCACGGGCGAGCCTGTGAACTTCACCTACCAGGGGCCTTTTCGCTTTGACCCGGCAGGCGGCAGCCTGATCACGCTGAGCGAATCCCCGGAAGCACAGCCTGCCTACCGCTTTTTTGTGGGGGAAAACTGGCTGGAGATGCGTGACCGTTTCAGCGGTGCGCCTCTGCCCCAGGCACAGCACTACCGCCTGAAGAAAACCAGCCTGCCACCACAGTAAAAACAGGCTGGCACGCTCTGAAAAACACAGCGGCACAAGCCGCTGAGGCAGTGCTTGATCGCTACACTTACAGCTCTGCATTCACCCATTGTTACGAGCCAGGCAGGCGCAGCCCAGACCGTCCTGCCATCGTGTTTGCCGAGAGAAACTACACCATGCGATTGCCATATCTGGCAGCCTTTGCTTGTGCCTTTGCACTGTCCGCCTGCAGCGAAAAATCGTCGTTGACCGATACCCTGATGTTCCCGCCCGGCATCGACATTCAGTACCAGGGCCAGCCCGCCAAACTGTATGGTGATGCGCAATGTGCACAAGGGCAGCTTTCCGGGCACACCTGCCTGATCTTTGCACCCCACACGCCCTACGCCAATGGCTCCATCATCAGCGGTCCACACATCTACCAGGTCAAGCTCAAGGCCTTCCGTGACCCACATGATCCTTCGCTGTACCGCGTAGAAGATGAGCATGGCACACACATCCTGAGCACCACCGGCAGGCACAGCGAGCATGGCATCCTCGACGTGCGCCCTGCGGAGTACGCCCTACCGCGCCAATAAGCCGTGTACAGGCTGCGGCCAGAAACACGACTTAGTGTTTTCTATATTTTTGGCCGCCAGCGCTGATGTAACGGGCGCTGGTAGCTATCAAAACAAGAAAAGCGCGCGTTGCATATGCGCTAAGTCATTGCACGACTTGTTACAACCGTCCTATGCTGCCCCTCACAAAAACAGCCCCGGAGGGAGAGCACCATGCTGGCTGTACACGCCACACTCAAGAAACGCCATCGCGCCACGCGTGACGACATGCCGGAAGCGCTGAATCTGCGCATCCACCGCGCCCTGAGCTGGATCAAGCGCGCCGCCGTCTGTGAGCCCGATCCAGACGCTCGCTTTATCTTTCTGTGGATTGCTTTTAACGCTGCCTACGCGCAGGAAATTCCCAGTGCCCAGCGCCTGCCCGAGCAGTTCAGCTTCCAGCAGTTTCTGCACAAGCTCCACCAGCTCGACACCAGCAAGCAGCTCGACCATCTGGTGTGGGAAGAGTTCAGCGGCCCTATCCGCGTCCTGCTGGACAACCCCTATGTGTTTGAATCGTTCTGGGACTACCACCGCGGTCTGCTGACCGAAGCACAGTGGCAGGAACGCTTTGCCAACGGCAAGCAGCGCGCACTCATTCTGCTGGCCAAGGGCAATACACCCGAACTGCTGAGCCTGGTGCTGCAGCGCATCTACACCCTGCGCAACCAGCTGATCCACGGCGGTGCTACATGGAACAGCAAGGTCAATCGCGCACAGGTGCAGGACTGCGCCAATCTGATGGGCAAGCTCGTGCCTGTCATCGTGGACATCATGATGTCCCACCCCATGGCGGTATGGGGAGATGCCTGTTATCCGGTGGTGAAGTAAGCTGCTGCCTCAGCGCTCCACCATCGCCTGTGCTCGTGCCCAGAACTGACGCGCGAGCACTTTGGCTTCCTCCCACACGGGCAACAGCACTGCGGAAGGCTGTACGGCCGCCATATCCCATTCCCATGGCGGCACTTCGCCTTGCACAGGCTTGAAATGCATAGGCAGCATGTCATAACAAGGTGCCAGAGCCCAACGCTTCCCATTCCACAGCAAGGACACATTGCCGTAATGCCTATCGGTGTTGGCGATCAGCTGTCCGAATGCATCCCAAAGCTTGAGGTGGCGTGCATCTTCTGCACTCATGAGCCCTTGATCTTGCAAACGCTGCGCGGTTTTTCCCCATTGGTCTACTGTCCCCACAAACTCTGCATTGAACGCTTGCAACGACACCATACCGATACGACCAGGGGCTTGTCCTAACAAATCAGGTTCAGGTCGATCAAACCGTTCTGCTGCAAGAAATACGCGACCTTGCAATTCATGCAGTTGGGTATGTGCAACCGGCTCTCCTGCTGTACGCAGTGTCTCCAGCGCCAAATGCTCACAGCGCAACAATTTTCGAAAGCGCTCAGCCACTGGGTCTTTGTCTGCCGAAGAAAACTTCACAATCCAACTGCGGCCTTCGCGGTCCAAACAACAGAACTTGGGCTGCTCTCCGCCAGCACTGGATCCAGGCACCGCCCCCTCCATGGCATCTTGCGCCAATGCGGGGTAGTCACTGGGCGCAGCAACGGGCAGTCCCTGCCCCGTACGCTGCAAATAGCGCTGCAGCGCAGCCTCTCCCACAATCAGATTGCCCGGTAAGTCATCTCCAAACTGGGTAATCGCTAGTAGCGCATCGTCATTGCTCCACTGGCTAGGGTCACTACCCAAAGCTTGCCCCAAGTACTGTTTGGCAAAGCTGCGCCCCAGAAAACCTTGGGGCCGCATATCCTGAATCAGCCATGGCAAGCCATCAAAGTACGGCCCGCCGCCCAACATGGTACGCAGCACCTCCCCTTCCACCCAGTAGCCATCACCTTGCAAAACATGCAATGTGCCACTAGCCTGCACGCGGCCGGCTGCATCAACAGACGTCACGGGGATGGTCTGCCCTACACCGAATACCTGGCGCGGCAAACCGTAATGCTGGTTACGCCCTTGGCCCAGCTTGACCACATCCCCGCTTTGTACCAACGCCGCCAGGGCCCGCGAGGCCGTAGGCTGACTCACTTGCAGCTGTTCCTGCAATTGCGCGCTGCGCAGTGGTTGCCCCTGCTGGCGCAGGATGCGCAGCATGGACTGCATCAACTCAGACGTGGCATTGGACATGGCGAGACATTGAATAGAAAACTGAATAGATTATTGAATAGAAAAAAACTTTCTGCTAGCTATGTTTTTCAAACACTTACAGATCAATCAGACAGATTTTTGAATAGAAAAATGGCTCATTCTGAATAGAAAAAGGCCACGCATTGCGTGGCCTCGTGCGATACGGCAAAGCGGTGCAATCAGCCCAGATTCGGTGCCAGATAACGACGCAACTCTTCCACATCCATGCCGCGGCGCTGGGCCATATCGGCCAGCTGGTCTTCGCCAATCTGGCCCACGTTGAAGTAGGTCGCTTCGGGGTTGCCGATATAGAAACCGCTCACGCTGGAGGCTGGGTTCATGGCCAGGCTCTCGGTCAGGCTCATGCCGATTTCTTCGGCCTGCAGCACCTTGAACAGGTCGATCTTGGCCGTGTGGTCGGGACAGGCAGGGTAGCCGGGCGCAGGGCGAATGCCCTTGTACTGCTCCTTGATGAGTTCCTCATTGCTGAGGTTCTCATCGGCTGCGTAACCCCACAAGTCCTTGCGCACGCGCTCATGCAGGCATTCTGCAAAAGCTTCGGCCAGGCGGTCGGCCAGGGCTTTGAACATGATGCCGGAGTAGTCGTCCAGCGCGGCTTCAAACTCCTTGTCCTTCTTCTCAGCGCCAATGCCCGCAGTCACGGCAAACATGCCTGCGTAGTCGGCCACGCCCACAGGCGCGACAAAGTCGGAGAGGCAACGGCTGGGGCGCATCACACCGTCTACCGCCTGCTTTTCGGTCTGCTGGCGCATGCCATACCAGGTGCTCAGCACCTGGGTGCGCGACTCGTCGGTGTAGAACACGATGTCATCACCCACACGGTTGGCAGGGAAGAGGCCCATCACACCATTGGCCTGCAGCCAGCGGCCTTCGATGATTTTCTTGAGCATGGCCTGCGCGTCTTCATAGACCTTGCGCGCCTGCTCGCCCACGACTTCGTCCTCAAGGATGGCGGGGAAGGGGCCAGCCAGATCCCAGGTCTGGAAGAAGGGGCCCCAGTCAATGTACTTGGCAATTTCTGCCAGATCAAAGTTCTTGAACACCTTGCGGCCAATGGCACGTGGCACCACGGGTGCGTGTTCGACCACCGCCGCATTGGCACGCGCTTTTTCCAGCGCCCACAGCGGTGTCTTCTTCTTGTTGGCGTGCTGGGTGCGCACCTTGTCGTAGTCGGCCTTGAGCTCTGCCAGATAGGCTTCCTTGCCTTCGCCCAGCAGGCTTTGCGCCACGCTGACCGAGCGCGAGGCATCAGGCACGTAGACCACGGGGCCTTCGTACTTGGGCGCAATCTTCACGGCCGTGTGCACGCGCGAGCAGGTCGCACCACCGATCAGCAGCGGGGTATTGCGGCTGCGGAAGCATTCGTCCTTCTGCATCTCGCCCGCCACATACTGCATTTCTTCGAGGCTGGGGGTAATCAGGCCCGACAAGCCGATGATGTCTGCCCCCACTTCCTTGGCCTTGGCCAGGATTTCATGGCAGGGCACCATCACGCCCATGTTGATGACTTCAAAGTTGTTGCACTGCAGGACCACGGTGACGATGTTCTTGCCAATGTCGTGCACGTCGCCCTTGACGGTGGCCATCACGATCTTGCCTTTGCTGGTCACGTCCATACCAGCCGCTTCCTGCTGGCGCTTTTCTTCTTCAATGTAGGGCACCAGATGCGCTACCGCCTGCTTCATTACACGGGCGGACTTCACCACTTGGGGCAGGAACATCTTGCCCGCGCCAAACAGATCGCCCACCACGTTCATGCCTGCCATGAGCGGGCCTTCAATCACGTGCAAGGGACGGCCACCCTTGGCCACAATCGCCTGGTAGGCCTCTTCCGTGTCTTCGGCGATGAAGTCGGTAATGCCATGCACCAGCGCGTGGGTCAGGCGCTCTTCCACGGTCTTGGGGTGCTCGGGCGTGCCGCGCCATTCCAGCTTCTTGCTGTCGTCCTTGGCATTGCCCTTGGCCTGATCGGCAATTTCCAGCAGGCGCTCGGCCGCGTCAGGGCGGCGGTTGAGCACCACGTCTTCCACACGCTCACGCAGCACAGGGTCCAGCTCGTCGTACACGCCAATCATGCCGGCGTTCACAATGCCCATATCCATGCCTGCCTTGATAGCGTGGTACAGGAACACGGTGTGGATGGCCTCGCGCACGGGGTCATTGCCACGGAAGGAGAAGGACACGTTGGACACTCCACCGGACACCTTGGCGCCGGGCAGGTTCTGCTTGATCCAGCGCACGGCCTCGATGAAGTCCACGCCGTAGTTGTTGTGCTCTTCAATGCCGGTGGCCACGGCAAAGATGTTGGGGTCGAAGATGATGTCTTCGGGCGCAAAGCCCACTTCGTCCACCAGGATACGGTAGGCGCGCTCGCAGATTTCAATCTTGCGCGCGAAGGTGTCGGCCTGGCCTTTTTCGTCAAAAGCCATGACCACGGCCGCAGCGCCATAGCGCTTGACGAGTTTGGCGTGCTTCTTGAACTCTTCGACGCCTTCCTTCATGGAGATCGAGTTCACGATGCCCTTGCCCTGCAGGCAACGCAGGCCGGCTTCGATCACTTCCCACTTGGAGGAGTCCACCATCACCGGCACCTTGGCGATATCGGGCTCAGAGGCAATCAGGTTCAGAAAGCGCACCATGGCAGCCTTGCTGTCCAGCATGGCTTCGTCCATGTTCACGTCAATGACCTGCGCGCCGTTTTCCACCTGCTGGCGCGCTACGGCCAGGGCTTCTTCGTACTGCTCATTCAGAATCAGACGCGCAAAGGCCTTGGAGCCTGTGACGTTGGTGCGTTCGCCCACGTTGACGAACAGCGAATCCTCTCCAATGGTCAGGGGCTCCAGGCCCGAAAGGCGCATGGGGGGAATAGCTTGAGGGGCGGCAGCAGACATTGCACTCACCTGTATCTAAAAAACAAAGGGGCCAGGGACAGGTGAGCGCCGTTGCAATGGGGGACGGCTGCACCCGGCGGTGCCAGCCGTTCACCCCAAGCCTGACAGCGAAAGCCTTCGCTGCTGCAGCGCTCCTTGGGGCGAAAAGCGTCAATTTTACGGTGCGTTGCCTGCAGCTGCGCCCTGCTCACACTATGCCTGTACACAGCAAGCACGCAGACAGACCGCCTCGCTTGCGCTCAGAGCGCAAAGATCTTGCCGGGGTTGAGGATGTTTTCTGGGTCCAGCGCCTGCTTGATGGCGCGCATCATGGCAATGGCCCCCTCTCCGCATTCCTCGCGCAGAAAGTCCTGCTTGTGGATGCCAATGCCGTGCTCGCCCGTGCAGGTGCCTTCCATGGCAATCGCACGGCGCACCAGCGCGTGGTTGAGCGCTTCGGCACGCTGGCGCTCGTCGTCGTTGTCGGGGTCGATCAGGTAGCCGAAGTGGAAGTTGCCATCGCCCACGTGGCCGACGAGGAAGAACGGAATGGCGCTGGCCCGCGCTTCTTCCATGGATTCCAGCAAACAGTCCGCCAGACGGCTGATGGGCACGCAGGTGTCGGTAGTGATGCTGCGGCAGCCGGGGCGGCTCTGGATGGCGGCAAAGTAGGCGTTGTGGCGTGCGGTAAACAGGCGTGTGCGCTCTTCGGGGGTGTCGGCCCACTCAAAACCCTGGGCGTTAAATTCCGCCGCAATGTCCTGCACCAGCTCGGCCTGTTCTTTCACGCCATTGGGGCTGCCGTGGAACTCCATCATCAGCGTAGGTGCTTCGCGCAGCGTGAGGTTGCTGTGCTTGTTGACCATGGCAATCGTGCCCGCATCCACCAGCTCCACACGTGCAATCGGCACACCCATCTGGATGGTCTGAATCACCGTGTGCACGGCGTCCGCTACGGTGTTGAAGGAGCAGACCGCAGCACTCACTGCCTCGGGCAAGGGGTACAGGCGCAGCGTGATTTCGGTGAAGATGCCCAGCGTGCCTTCGCTGCCCACCAGCAGGCGGGTCAGGTCATAGCCCGCCGCGCTCTTTTTGGCGCGGTTGCCGGTGCGGATGATCTCACCGCTGGCCGTCACCACTTCCAGCGCCAGCACGTTCTCGCGCATGGTGCCGTAGCGCACGGCGTTCGTGCCGCTGGCGCGTGTGGCAGTCATGCCGCCTATGGAGGCATCAGCACCGGGGTCAATGGGGAAAAACAGGCCCTGATCCTTGATGGCATCGTTCAGGGCTTTGCGCAAAATGCCAGGCTGCACCGTCACGGTCATGTCTTCGGCATTCACGCGAATGATCTGGTTCATGCGCGAGACATCCAGGCTCACACCGCCCTGCACGGCCAGCAGATGGCCTTCCAGCGATGTGCCCGCGCCATAAGGGATGACTGGCACCTTGTGCTGGGCGGCCAGCTTGACGCAGTCCGCCACATCCTGTGTGCTGTGCGCATACACCACGGCCACAGGTGGTGGTGCCTCAATCGAGCCTTCATCGCGGCCATGCTGCTCGCGCACGGCCTGCGCGGTGGAGCACTGTGCGCCAAAGCGCGCCTGCAGGGCATCGACAAAGGCTGGAGGAATGGGACGGGACAGCTGCGTGGGGTGGTGCAATGCGTTCATCTTCTGGCTCTCACAAGGAACGTCAAAGATTAGCACCCCATCCCTCGCATCCCCAGGCGCTGCACCCGTAAAAAGCTGTTGCTGCATTCGCCAAGCACGCAGCATGACGGGCTGCGTTCACGGCGACTGGCTGCAAATGCTGCAAGCGCAGCGCTTACTGATTGCTGCGCGCCCGCGCTGCGCCGAGGAACTCCTGCAGCGAGATTTTTCCATCCCCGTCCTGGTCCCACAGCTCAAACTGCTCCAGCACGGCGGGCAGGGCTTTCGCTTCTTCGCGGCTCAGAAAACCGTCGCCATCGACATCAACGCGCTGAAAAGTATTTTGCGCATTTTGCTGCGCATCATCCTGGCGGGGTACGCTGCGGCCCGTTTCTGCAGGGCCCAGAACCGCACCAGGTGCGGGCTGTGCCATCAGGGCGGTGGTGCCGCCCAGCGTCAGGCTGGCAAACAGCAGCATGCTGCGAACATCAAAGGCGTGCAATGTGCGGTGTGGATGTGCCATGGTGACTCTCCTTCAAATGCGTGAAACAGGCTTGCATTGCACCTGCTGCGCGTCGGCACGTCCATGCTTTTTGCCAGTTGTTTCCCTGCACAACATCTGCCTGCGCGATGTAACGCAAAATGCCCGTTTTACACGGCCTCGTTGCCGCAGACCACAAGGAGTTTCTATGGGCAACCGTCTGACACAAATCGCCACCCGCACCGGTGATGACGGCACCACCGGCCTGGGTGACAACACCCGCGTTTCCAAGAACAGCGCCCGTCCCCACGCCATGGGTGATGTGGACGAGCTGAACTCGCACATCGGCCTGCTGCTGTGCGAAGCACTGCCAGATGATGTGCGCGCCGTCCTCGTGGATGTGCAGCACCAGCTGTTCAATCTGGGCGGCGAAATTTCCGTGCCCGGCTACGAAATGCTCAAGGACGACGCCCTGCTGCGCCTGGACGAAGCCCTGGCTCACTACAACGCACAGCTGCCACGTCTGCTGGAATTCATCCTGCCCGCCGGCACCCGCGCTGCCTCGCAGGCCCATATCTGCCGCACCGTGGCACGCCGCGCCGAGCGCAGCGTGGTCGCCCTGCAGGAGTCTGAGCCCATGCGCGCAGCGCCCCGTCAGTATCTGAACCGCCTGTCCGACCTGATGTTCGTGCTGGCACGCGTGCTCAACCGCGTCGATGGCGGCGATGATGTCTACTGGAAGAGCGAACGCCTGGCCAAGATGCAGGACGAAGAGGCCAAGTAAAAAGCAGAGCTTCTTGCGCCTGATTTTTCTTGGTTTTGAGATGATTTCACAGTGAAATCAAGATATAACAAGCGCAAGCAGCTCCTTTTTTAGGTGCATTTCTTGCATGCAGGGAGGCTGCCCGCACCTCCCTGCCGGACCCCCATGCCATGCGCCTCAAACACATTGAAGTCTTTCATGCTGTGATGCAGACCGGCAGCGTCAGTGCCGCCGCACGGCTGCTGCACGTCACACAGCCTGCCGTCAGCCGCACGCTGCAGCATGCAGAACTGCAGCTGGGCTTTCCGCTGTTCGAGCGTGTGCGCGGACGCCTCACGCCCACCAACGAAGCCGCAGCCCTGTTCCCCCATGTCGAAAAGCTCTACGAGCAGCTCGGTGAAGTCCAGCGTCTGGCCGCCGGCCTGCGACACGGCGAAGTGACAGACCGACTGCAGGTGCTGACCGTGTTTGCACTCAGCCGCGAGGTAGTGCCCCACGCCGTCGCAGGGTTTCGCAAGCAGTACCCGAACGTGCATGTCACCGTGCAGGCGCTGCACACACCACAGGTCGTCTCAGGTCTGCTGCTGCAGGAAGCCGATGTGGGTTTTGTGATCAGTGCGGGCCTGCTGCCTGCGCTGGAGCGCGAACCGCTGGCCGATGTGGACATGCACTGCCTCGTCCCCAAGGGCTTGATCGCACCCTCCAAGGTGCCCAGACATGGCATGCCCATCGAAGCACTGGCCGAACTGCCCGTCGTCGCGCTCGACGTGAAAGACCCGCTGGGCATGCGCATCAACCAGGCCTGCAGCGAACATGGGGTGGGCCTGTCGCCTGTAGTGACGGTGCAGACCTACCATGCGGCGCTGTCCATGGCCGAATACGGCCTGGGCGTCGCCATTGTGGATGGCTGCACAGCCTCCGCCGCCGACAGGCGCAAGGTCCATGTGCTGCCGCTGCTGCCACAGATCACGGTGACCGTCAGCGCACTGCACCTCGCACAGCACCCGCGCTCCGTGCTCGCACGCGCGATGACACAGGAGATGCGCAAGGCACTACGCGAGCTGATCGGCTAGCACGCTGCGTCCAAGGCCTCCAGCAGTCGCTGTGCCGAGCCAAAGGCCAGCGTCAGCCCCAACGCCCCATGGCCCGTCTGCAACCACAGGTTCTGCGGTCCCCCAGGCATGCGGCCTGTGATGGGCAACCCCGTGGGCGTGGCCGGACGCATGCCGGTCCAGGGCTGCAGATCGTCCGGAATATCCAGCTGCGGAAACACCTGGTGCGTGGCCTCACGCAGACGCCCAATCCGGTCCAGATGCAGGGCGCGGTCGGCCCCGACGATTTCCACCATGCCCGCCACGCGCAGACGCTCGCCAATGCGCGCAAACACCACCTTGCGGCTGCTGTCGGTCACGCTCACGCGCGGCAGCTGCTCTGCCGCAGCACCTGCATCCAGTGTGATGCTGTAGCCCTTGAGCGGGTAGACCGGCAGCTTCACGCCCAGTTGGCGAGCGAGCGACACACTCTCCCAGCCCCCGGCCAGCACAAAGTGATCGGCCTGATGTAGACCACACGTGGTCTGCACGCCCGTGATGCGACTGCCCTGCGTCTGGAACTGCTGCACCTCACACCCCAGCAGCACTTGTGCACCACGTTGTCGCAGCAGAGCCAGCAGCGCCTCACACAGCTTGCGGCAGTCAATCGCGCATTCGCTGGGCGTATAGACCGCACCGGCAATCTGGGACACATAGTGCTGCAGCGCCGGCTCAATCCGAGCAACTTCTGCCGCATCGACCATGTGCTGCTGAGGCCCGCCCAGCTGAGCCTGCAGCTGCAGCTGGCGCGCCGCACCATCGAGCCCCACCTGCGTGCTCTGCAGCACCAGCTTGCCGGGTGTGTGAAAGTCGCAGTTCAGCTGCTCGCGCTGCAGGGTCGCTTCGAGCGCAGCGCGGCTTTGCGCAGCCAGCGTCAACAGGCTTTGCGTGGTGGCGCACGAGGAGGCAGCATTGCAGGCCCCCAGAAACTGCAGCAGCCAGGACCACTGGTGCGGGTCCAGCTGCCAGCGCATGTGCAGCGGTGAGGTTTTGTCGAGCAGCAGCTTGGGCAAACTGGCCCAGATGCCGGGATCAGCGAGAGGCTGCACATAGGCATAGCTCAGCTGCGCGCCATTGCCACCACTGGCACCCATAGCAGGTGCCTCGGCCCGCTCCACTAGGCTAACTTCATACCCGGCCTGCTGCAGCGCATACCCGCTGGCCAGACCGACGATGCCGGCTCCTATCACACATACATGCATTGGTGTTCTCCATCTGCCGTCACTGTAGAACTGCCAACGCCCCTGACGCATGGCATTTGTTTGCAGGGGTATGCCCGTGGTTTATGGGTAAACCCCATGTACATAAACGGCGCACACCGCACCGCTTTTCAGCAAGCCACGCACCCTACTGGTGAAAACCTAGGCAAGGCATAAAAAAATGGCATGGATGGACCTGTGATTGGCATCGCCACAGCCGAAATCTGCTTCCTACACTGGCCTCACCCCATCAGTTCTTTCGAAGGAGATGCACATGCAAGTCCGCACCACGGTTCTCTACGCAGCCCTGTCCCTAGCCTGTCTGGCCAGCGCCCATGCTGACACCTTGGACAAGGTGGCCCAAAGCGGCCAGATCACCTTGGCTTATCGCGAGTCTTCGGTGCCCTTCAGCTATCTGAACCAGAGCAAGCCAGCTGGAATTTCCGTGGACATCAGCAATGCCGTGGTGGAAGCGGTCAAGAAAGCCACGGGCAAAAACGACATCAAGGTCAACTGGCAGGCTGTCACGTCGCAGAACCGCATTCCGCTGCTGACCAATGGCACGATCGACCTCGAATGCGGCTCGACCACCAACAACACCACGCGCGGCAAGGATGTGGATTTCGCCATCAACCACTTCTACACCGGCACCCGCCTGTTGGTGAAGAAGAGCTCCGGCATCAAGAACTACAGCGACCTTAAGGGCAAAACCGTGGCCGTGACCTCGGGCACCACCAACCTGCAGGTCATGCGCAAGGCCAACGCCGAAAACAACTGGGGCATTGACATGGTCCACCCCAAGGACCACTCGGACGCTTTTCTGCTGGTGGAAAGCGACCGTGCTAGTGCATTTGCGATGGATGACATCCTGCTCTATGGCCTGATTGCCAATGCCAAGAATCCCGGCGACTACGAAGTCGTGGGCGATGCCCTACAGGTCGAGCCCTATGCCTGCATGCTGCGCAAGGACGACCCCAAGTTCAAGGCGCTGGTGGATGGCGTGATCAGCGACATGATGAAGACCGGCCAGTTCACCCAGCTGTACGACAAGTGGTTCGTGCAGCCCATTCCTCCATCCAACATGGCACTGAACCTGCCCATGTCGGAGCAGCTCAAGCAGAACCTGGTGGAGCTGAGCGACAAGCCCGCGTTCTGAGCATGACCAATGTGTTTCGCCGCCCACCGCGTGCAGTGGGCATTCTGGGAGGCATGGGCCCGGCCGCAGGCGCCGATTTTGTGCGCCTGTTTGTCGAGGCCTGTAGCAACTATCTGCGCGCTCATAATCACCCGGTCAATGATCAGGCTTTTCCCGAACACTGGCTGGTGCAGATGCCGGTGCCCGATCGCACCGAGGCACTGCGTACCAGTCCACAGGCGCCGCATGGACCAGCCCCCTACATGCTGCAAGGGATTGGGCGACTGGCGGCACTGGGCGTATGCAGCGTGGCCGTGGCCTGCAATACCGCCCATGTCTGGCATGCACAGCTGCAGGCGCTGTTTCCGCAGCTGCGCATCCTGCACATTGCCGAAGAAACGGCCCGGCACCTGCAGCAGCAGGGTATGCAATGTGCCATCGTGCTGGCCACCGCAGGCACCTACCAGACGGGGCTGTACGACGCCGCACTGCTCTGCCACGGCATCAAAGCGCTGCAGCCTGATGCAGCGGGCATTACCCTGCTCATGCAAGGTATCTATGACGGCGTCAAGCGCGGTGATACCGCTCTGGCCATGCAATGCTTTGGGCAGGTGCTACAGGACATGCAAAGCCGCCACGGCACTGATATCCCTGTGCTCATGGCATGCACGGAAATTCCACTGGCCCTGCCACAGGCGCCGCAGGCACAAGGCGCCCGGCTCATAGACCCTGCCTGGATCCTTGCCCAGGCGCTGGCAGCCCAGGCTTACACAGAGACCGTCTGATCCACTACTTGCGGAGCCAGAATCGCCATGGTGATGCGCGAGACGCAGCTGGGCCGCCCTTCGTCGTCCACCATGTCGATCTGCCAGACCTGGGTGGTCTTGCCAATGTGCACGGGCCTGGCCGTGCCCGTCACCCAGCCGCTGCGCACCGCGCGCAGGTGATTGGCGTTGATGTCCAGCCCCACCGCCTTGTGCCCTTTAGGTGCGGCGTAGTAGGCCGCCATGGAGCCCAGGGTTTCCGCCAGCACCACGCTGACGCCACCGTGCAGCAGCCCAAAGGGCTGCCTGGTGCGGTGGTCTACGGGTACGCGGCCCGTCAGATAGTCCGGCCCCAGCTCCGTAATCTCAATCCCCAGATGCTGTACGGCCGTATCGGCGGCGCTTGCATTCAGCTGCGCCAGCGTCACAGGTTTACGCCAGATTGACATGTCATACCTCCAAAGCAACAGGGCAGCATGATGCAGCCAGTGGCGGACCCACGCTGTTGGCTCGGTGACAGCGGCAGGCCGCACCCCATACATCCTGCACCGCACCTGGGACTTGGGGGCTTGCGTGCCAGAACGCAGGCTTGCAGCGCACAATATGCGGTTTCCCCGCACCTGATCAGGAAGCTGCCTTTGTCCCCCGCCCACACCGTTTTGCAAGATGTTTTTGGCTACGAGGCCTTCCGTGGGCCGCAGCAGGCCATCATTGAGCATGTCGCAGCCGGTGGCGACGCCCTGGTGCTCATGCCCACAGGCGGCGGCAAAAGCCTGTGCTACCAGATTCCCGCCATCGTGCGCCAGCACCAGGGCTATGGCGTGACCATTGTGGTCTCGCCCCTGATTGCCCTCATGCACGACCAGGTCGGTGCGCTACATGAAGCCGGGGTCAAGGCCGCCTTTCTGAACTCCTCCCTCGACTGGACACAGGCGCAGGATGTGGAGTGGCAGATGCAAAGCGGCCAGCTCACGCTGCTGTATGTGGCGCCTGAACGCCTGGTCACGCCGCGTTTTCTGGGGCTGCTGGACGACCTGCATGCCAACGGACAGCTGAGCCTGTTTGCGATTGACGAAGCGCACTGCGTCAGCCAGTGGGGCCACGACTTCCGCCCTGAATACCACGCGCTTTCCGTGCTGCATGAACGCTATGTGGGCGTGCCGCGCATTGCCCTGACGGCAACGGCAGACAGCCTCACCCGCGCTGACATCGTGGAACGCCTGCATCTGGAGCAGGCCGAACAGTTCATCAGCAGCTTTGACCGGCCCAACATCCGCTACACCATCGTCGAGAAAAAAGACGTCACCAACCAGCTGCTGCGCTTCATCAAGCACGAGCACGAGGGCGATGCAGGCGTGGTCTATTGCCTCTCGCGCCGCCGCGTGGAGGAGCTGGCCAAGACACTGCAGGACAACGGCATTCACGCCCTGCCCTACCACGCGGGCCTGCCCTCCGATGTGCGCCAGCTGCACCAGAACCGTTTTCTGCGCGAAGAAGGGGTGGTGATGGTGGCCACGATTGCCTTTGGCATGGGCATTGACAAGCCCGATGTGCGCTTTGTGGCCCATGTGGACATGCCGCGCAACATCGAAGGCTACTACCAGGAAACCGGCCGTGCGGGCCGTGACGGCCTGCCTGCACATGCCTGGATGGCCTATGGCATCTCGGACGTGGTCAACCAGCGCCGCATGATTGACGAAGGCAATGCGGACGAGCAGTTCAAGGCCGTGCTGCGCGGCAAGCTCGACGCACTACTCACACTGGCCGAGGCCACAGACTGCCGCCGCGTGCGCCTGCTGCAGTACTTTGGTGAGCATTCCGAGCCCTGTGGTAATTGCGACAACTGCCTGCACCCGCCCGCCATCTGGGACGGCACAGACGCTGCGCGCAAGCTGCTGTCAACCATCTACCGCGTGCATGAGATGAGCCAGCTGACCTTTGGTGCAGGCCACATCATGGACGTAATGCGCGGCAAGGTGACGGACAAAGTCACGCAATACCTGCATGACAAGGTGTCCACCTTCGGCATTGGCAAGGATTACTCCGAGCAGCAGCTGCGCGCCGTGATGCGCCAGCTCCTGGCCACAGGTGCGCTGGGCCTGCACAAGGTGACCAGCGAAAACAGCGGCCATGTGTTTGACACGCTCACGCTCACCCCCCAGTCACGCGCCGTGCTGCGCGGCGATGTGCAGGTGCTGCTGCGCGAATCGGCCGCTGCCAGCCGCACGCGCTCTGCCAAGCGCAGCACGCCCACCAGTGCGGCTGCCATCCACCTGGGGCCGGATGCACAGGCACGCTTTATCAACCTCAAGGCCTGGCGTGCCGAAGTCGCCAAGGCACATGATCTGCCAGCCTACGTCATCTTCAACGACGCCACCCTGGTCGGCATTGCCGAGCGCAATCCGCAGACCCTGGCCGATCTGCAGGGCATCAGCGGCATTGGTGCGAAAAAGCTCGAAGCCTATGGCGAAGAAGTGCTGCGCGTGGTGCGTCTGAGCGCCTGAGCAGCTGCGCCAGAACTGAAAAAATGTAGCATCCAGCGCTTGCTACAAGCGACTTTCAATGTGTTTTCTGCTTAATAAGCAGCAAATACGAGCGCTAGCTGCTCACAAAACTGAAAAGAAGTTTTCAGCACCCGCACTGCACGGCCGCACGCATTGCTTCAGAATGTGCAGACCATGCTGAGCTATTCCGATATCCAAGCCGCCTCCCAGCGCCTGCGTGACCATGTGTTGCGCACGCCCTGCGTGGAGTCCCAGACCCTGTCGCACATCGTGGGGGCACAGGTGTTTCTGAAGTTTGAGAACCTGCAGTTCACCGCCTCGTTCAAGGAGCGCGGCGCCTGCAACCGCCTGCAGCTGCTGACCACCGAAGAAAAGGCCCGCGGCGTGATCGCCATGAGCGCGGGCAACCATGCCCAGGGCGTGGCCTACCACGCGCAGCGCATGGGCATACGCGCCGTGATCGTGATGCCGCGCTTCACCCCCGGTGTGAAAGTGGAGCGCACGCGCGGCTTTGGTGCCGAAGTGGTGCTGCATGGCGACACGCTGGAAGCGGCACGCCAACACGCCTACGCGCTGGCTGAAGCGCAGAATCTGACCTTTGTGCACCCCTTTGATGACGAAGGCGTGGCTGCTGGACAGGGCACGCTGGCTATGGAAATGCTGGCGGACCAGCACGATCTGGATGTGCTCATCATGGGCATTGGCGGTGGTGGCCTGATTGCCGGTGTGGCCACTGCGGCCAAGGCGCTCAAGCCCGAGATTCACGTCGTGGGCGTGCAGACCGAGCGCTTTCCCTCCATGGTCAATGCCATCGAAGGCAAAGACCTGCCGATAGGCACTTCCACCATTGCCGAAGGCATTGCCGTGGCCACGGCGGGCCAGATCACACGCGAGATCGTGCGCAAGCATGTGGACGAGTTGCTGCTGGTGGACGAAGGCGATATCGAGCAGGCCGTGCTCATGCTGCTGGAAATTGAAAAGACGCTGGTCGAAGGTGCAGGTGCTGCCGGGCTGGCGGCGCTGATTCGCCACAAAAACAAGTTCCAGGGCAAGAAGGTGGGCATTGTGCTTTCGGGCGGCAATATCGACCCGCTGCTGCTGGCCGCCATCATCGAGCGTGGCATGGCGCGCTCGGGCCGCCTGGCACGCATCCGCGTCAGTGCGCGCGATGTGCCCGGCGTGCTGGCACGGATCACGGCCCTGGTGGCAGAGGCTGGGGCGAACATCGAAGAGGTGCACCACCAGCGCGCCTTCACCATGCTGGCCGCGCAGAACGTAGAGATCGACTTTGTGCTGCAGACCCGCAACCTGCAGCACGTGGAGCAGGTGCTGCAGGTGCTGCGCGACGCGGGCATGCATGCCGAGCGGGTGTAGTTGCGGATTTAGTGACAGACAGCCCGGCACCAGCACACCGTGCTGGTGCCGGGCGATAAAAAAACGGGGCGCTTGCAGCGCCCCGTTTTTTTGCGTTTTTTAGATACGCATATCGCCGGTTTCGACGAATCGCTGGTGCCAGCTCAGCGCTTCCGTCAGGATGTGCGGCGTGTGCTGTGCACCCTTGGCGCGTGCACGGTCAAAGTAGTCGTTCAACTGGTCACGGTAGTCGGGGTGAGCACACTTGTCGATGATGACGCGTGCACGCTGCTTGGGGCTCAGACCACGCAGGTCAGCCAGACCCTGCTCGGTGACGATGATCTGTGTGTCGTGCTCGGTGTGGTCCACGTGCGAGCACATGGGCACGATGCAGCTGATCTTGCCGTCCTTGGCCACGGAAGGGGTCACAAAGAAGGACAGATAGCCATTGCGCGCAAAGTCGCCCGAGCCACCAATACCGTTCATCATGCCCGTGCCCATGACGTGGGTGGAGTTGATGTTGCCGTAGATGTCAGCCTCGATCATCGAGTTCATGGCAATGATGCCCAGACGGCGCACCAGCTCAGGGTGGTTGGAGATTTCCTGTGGGCGCAGGATGATGCGCTCGCGGTAGAAGTCGATGTTGTCTTCAAACTCCTTGAAAGCACCGCTGGACAGTGAGATCGAGGTGGCCGAAGCGCGGGTCATCTTGCCTGCGCGGATCAGCTCCAGCATGCCGTCCTGCAGCACTTCGGTAAAGCCCAGCAGGTTCTCGAACGGGCCATGCAGCAGGCCTGCCAGCACGGCGTTGGCCACATTGCCCACACCCGACTGGATAGGCAGCATGTCCTTGGGCAGACGGCCCGTCTTCATCTCATGCGCGAGGAAGTCGATGATGGACGCAGCAATCGTGTTGGAGTTCGCATCCGGCGCGGCAAATACGTTGTCGCGGTCGCCCTTGTGCGTTTCCACAATGGCGATCACCTTGGAGGGGTCGACCTTCAGGTACTGCTCGCCAATGCGCTGGTCGGCCGTGGTCATGTGGATGGGCGTACGGCGGGGCGGGATGGCCGTGCCGTAGTAGATGTCGTGCATACCTTCCATCTTGGCGGGGAACTTGGTGTTCACCTCCAGAATGACCTTGTCCGCAATCTCCAGCCAGGTCTTGTTGTTGCCCACGGCGGTAGAGGGAATCAAGAGGCCATCGGGCGTAATGCCCAACACTTCCACCACAGCCACATCCATGTGGCCCAGAAAGCCAAACCAGGCGTGCTGGGCAACGTGCGACAGGTGCATGTCGATGAAGTCGATCTCACCGGCGTTGATGGCCTTGCGTGCGGTCGGGTCGGTGTTGAAAGGTAGACGCTGGCCCAGCGCATGGGCTTCGGCCATCACGCCATCACACTCGGCAGCAGTGGACGCGCCGGTCCACACATTGATCTTGTAGGGCTTGCCCTGTGCATGCTCGGCCTTGGCCCGTTCAGCAATCGCCTGTGGCAATGCCTTGGGATAGCCTGCACCCGTGAAGCCGCTCATGCCGACGTTGACGCCGTGCGGAATCATGGCTGCAGCCTGTTCGGCCGACATGATGAGGTTGTGAAATTGGGGGTAGCGGACGCGGTCTGCCAGGCTCATCGAGGTGTTCTCCAACTTTGCATAAACAAGCCGCCCCATCGGGCCGGCTTTATCGGGACGGCCAACATGCACAGGGGGCTTTCACGCTCCTCGCTTGCCTGTTCGTGCAGGCTGTTGTTGTACTGGCGACATCTTGGTCGGCTCCCTATCTCCGGGGGAGATGGTATCAGCGTTAACCCTTGACCTAAGCATAGTGCGTAGTTCTGCGTAGGTCTCTAACCCATTGTCATTACTGGATTCGCGGCAGAGTAGCTACTAACGCCGCAAAAACCAGGGTAAACACCTAGATTTGCTGCACCGCAGCAATCCCATAAAAAAACCGACCTGCTAAGCAGGCCGGTTTTACACAGTGGTATCGAGCAGCAACTGCTTAGCTGCGCTTGGCGCGGCTGAGCAGGGCATAAAGAATGATGGCACCAAAGGTCGAGGTACCAATGCCGCCCAGTGCGAAATCGCCGAACTTCAGCGTGAATTCGCCCGTGCCCAGAATCAAGGTGATGGCGGCCACGATCAGGTTCTTGGTGTCGGAGAAGTCCACCTTGTTATCCACCCAGATCTTGGCACCCGCAATGGCGATCAGACCGAACACCACGATGGACACACCGCCCATCACGGGCAGCGGAATCGCCTGAATCAGCGCACCAAACTTGGGGCTGAAGCCCAGCAGCACGGCCAGCAGCGCCGCAAACAGGAACACGGCGGTGGAGTAGATGCGCGTGGCGGCCATCACGCCGATGTTTTCGGCATAGGTAGTCACGCCGGTGCCGCCGGCCGCACCGGAGACCATGGTGGCCACACCGTCACCGATGAAGGCACGGCCCATGTACTTGTCCAGGTTCTTGCCGGTCATGGCGGTCACGGCCTTGATGTGGCCCAGGTTCTCGGCCACCAGAATGATGACCACGGGCACGATCAGCAGCATGGCATTGGCGTTGAACACAGGGGCGTGCAGCGTAGGCAGACCAAACCATGCGGCATTGGCAACGCCGCTCAGGTCCATAGGCTTGCCCAGACCCATGCCATTGGTCAGCACGGCATAGATGATGGAAGCGACGATCAGGCCCATCAGAATCAGCAGGCGCTGCAGCATGCCGCTGGTAAATACGGCCACCAGCGCCACGGACACGAAGGTCACGGCCTGCATCCAGGCATCAAAGTTGTTGGCCGCCATGTTCTTGACGGGAATGGCTGCCAGGTTCAGACCAATCACGGCCACCACCGCACCCGTCACGACGGGAGGCATGAAGCGCTCAATCCAGTCCGTACCAATGGCCTGCACCAGGAAGCCAATCAGGGTGTAGACCAGACCGCAGGCAATGATGCCGCCCAGCGCCAGGCCGATGTTGGCATTGGCACCATGGGTGGCCACATAGCCGGTGGCCACGTTCACCACGCCGATGAAGGCAAAAGAAGAGCCCAGATAGCTGGGCACCTTGCCGCCGGTGATGAGGAAGAAAATCAGCGTGCCGATGCCGCTCATCAGCACGGCCAGATTGGGGTCAAAGCCCATGAGGATGGGAGCCAGCACCGTCGAACCGAACATGGCGACCACGTGCTGAATGCCCATCAGCCCCGTCTGGCCCCAGGGCAGACGCTCGTCAGGCCCGATCACACCGCCGTTTTTCAGCGCTGCGGGGGACTTTGCAGTCCAGGAAAACATTCCCATTTTTTTGCTCCGTAAAAATTGCTGGCGCGATGTTAGAAGCTTTCGACCGGGCACGGCATGTCCTCGCCAGGCATACGTGCTTGCATGTCAGCTAAACACAAGCAGACAGCGTGCCAGCGAGATTTTTGCTTAACTATATTTTTAGGAGCGGCTTGCGCTTGACTTTGCTTGCATTCAAAGCCCTAAGCCTTGAAAAGCAAGCAAAGTTCAGCGCTGGGCACTCTGTTTTTTGAAGTCAGCGCATGTTGCGCGAAAAAAACGGCGGCGCAGGCAGCTGGCCGCGGATGACGGACCAGGGGCTACGGCCCGTGAGCTGCGCCACGATGGCCGCCTTGACGGGCGGCATGTTGCGCGACAGGCCGATCACCGCCTGACGCACCAGCCGTGGCACGGGGCGCGCATCGGTGAACAGCTTCACCACGGTGTTCGTGCCCTGGAAGATGGGCCAGGCATGACGATGGTGGCCCTGGGCATAGGGATCCAGCACTTCGGCGCGGCCCCAGTCCTGACCGGAACCATAGGCCGACACGATGCAGGCCGTCAGGCGCTCCACACCCGAAAGCCCCAGGTTGAAGCCGTGTGCCGTCACAGGGTGCATACCTATGGCGGCATCGCCCAGCAGCGCAAAGCGCATGCCGCTGAAGCGGTGGGCATAGGTGGCCACCAGGGGGTAGATGTGGCGCTCCCCCACCAGCTTCATGTCCCCCAGGCGGCCCTGGAAATGGTTGTGCACATGGGCCGCAAAGTCTTCGGGCGAGAGCTGCATGAGCTGCTGCGCATCGGCCGAATCCGTGGTCACCACCGCAGAGCACAGCAGTTCACCGGTTTCAGGATCAGGCTGCAGCGGCAGGATGGCCAGGGTGCGGTCATAGCCAAAGCATTCATGGGCCTTGCCTTCATGCGGCACGGTGTGGCTGAGGCGGCAGACGATGACGCTGCGGCCAAAGTCCGTCATCTGCGCACCCACGCCCAGCATGCGGCGCACGCTGGAGAAACGGCTATCTGCCGCAATCACCAACGGCGCTTTGAGCGGTGCACCATCCACGCGCACGCCGTTGTCGTCCTGGGTGTAATGAACTTCAGCATGGGAAGGCGTGACCGTCACCTGGGTCACGCGTGCACCGGTGATGATGTGCACGCCTTCGGTGGTGCTGGCCACTTCCCAGGCCGTGCGGCGCAGGGCGTGGTTGGGCACGATGCGGCCCAGATAGTCTGCGCCACTGCCGTCAGAGACGATGTCCAGCGTGGAACGCAGGCCTACGGGGCCGTCATGCACGATGGCATCACGGATGGTGCCAATCTCATGGTCTTGCAGCCTGCCCCAGGTGCCCAGACGCTGCAGGATCTGCACGCTGGGATGGGTCAGCGCGATCTCGCGCCCATCGGGTGCGGGCTGGGCCAGCTGGGATTCGCCTTGCAGTTCCAGCACCGTGGCTTGCAAGCCCGCCTGGGCCAACGAAATGGCAAGCGACAGGCCGGCAGGACCTGCGCCCACAATAAGGACATCGGTGTTCATGGACATGTGTGCAATCACTGTGAAAGTAGGGCCTATTGTGGCCTGATCTACGGGCCTCGCTGCCTGCGCGGCCCGTGCATTGTCGGCCGGTTTGGCTTGGCCGTGGCTTGCATTGCATCAATGGCATGTCCTTGACACCCCCTTTGTGCCCGTCAGCGGGCACGCGCCAGAACTTGCCGCTTGTCAATCCGGGGCGCTGGCATGGTGCACCACGGCGCGGCTCGCTAGGCTGGGATGCATGTCTGCCCCCACCCTGCCCCACACCCGCCGCACGCCGCTGATGCGCCACTACCAGCAATGGCTGGCCCAGCACTACGACCTGCACTTTGACAGCTATGACGCGCTCTGGCGCTGGTCCACCACCGATCTGGAAGCCTTCTGGCAAAGCATCTGGCGCTATTTCGATATCCAGTCGCCCACCCCGCACAGCGCGGCGCTGGGCCGCAACTGCATGCCCGGGGCGCAGTGGTTTCCGGGTGCACAGGTCAATTACGCGCAGCAGGTGCTGCGCCATGTGGAAGCGGCCGATGCCGCAGGCATGCCTGCAGTGATTGCAGACAACGAGCTGGGCGAAGTCACCACGCTGAGCTGGCCCGAGCTGCGCCGCCAGGTTGCCGCCCTGGCCCTGCACCTGCAGGCACAGGGCATTCGCCCGGGCGACCGGGTCGCAGCCTATCTGCCCAATATTCCCCAGGCCATGGTGGCCATGCTGGCCGTGGTCAGCATTGGCGCGGTGTGGAGCGTGTGCTCGCCCGACATGGGTACGGCAGCAGTACTGGACCGCTTTGAGCAGATTGCACCCAAGGCATTGATTGCGGTGGATGGCGTCTACTACGCCGGCAAGCCCATGGACCGCAGCAGCATCGTGCAGGAGCTGCGCGCCAGGCTGCCCAGCCTGCAGCACTGCATCGTCCTGTCTACACGCTGGGCGCAGGCACCCGTGCAGGGCGCTGCGAACTGGAACACCCTCATGCAGCGTGACGATGCGCAGCTGCACAGCTTCACCCCCCTGTGGCTGCCCTTCGACCACCCGCTGTGGATTGTGTATTCCAGCGGCACCACCGGCCTGCCCAAGCCCATCGTGCATGGCCACGGCGGCATCATGCTGGTGGCCCTGACCATGAAGGCCCTGCACAGCGATGTGGGCTGCAGCTATGCGCCCGAGAGCTGGGGGGAACGCTTTCACTGGTACAGCTCTACCGGCTGGGTGATGTGGAACTCGCAGCTCGCAGGTCTTTTGGGCGGCACGACCTGTGTGATCTATGACGGCAGCCCCGGCGGCAGCAAGGAGCAGCCCGACTGGGGTGTGCTGTGGCGCTTTGCAGCGCGCCACGCAGTCACCAGCTTCGGCGCTGGCGCAGCCTTCTATGCCAACTGCATGAAGGCCGGGATAGAGCTGTCGCAGTGCGGCGATCTTTCGCGCATCACCAGCCTGGGCAGCACGGGCTCCCCCCTGTCGCCCGATGTGCAGCGCTGGGGCATGCAGCAGTTCGCAGCCCTGGGCACACCTGACATCTGGTGGAACAACATCTCGGGCGGCACAGATTTCTGCGGAGCCTTCATCGGCGGCAACCGCGAGCTGCCCCAGTACCCCGGCGAGATGCAGTGCCGCATGCTGGGCGCAGCGGTCGAGGCCTGGGACGAGCAAGGCCGTCCGGTGATCGACGCCGTGGGCGAGCTGGTCTGCACGCAGCCCATACCCTCCATGCCGCTGTACTTCTGGGGCGATGCGGAAGGCAAACGCTACCTGTCCAGCTATTTCGACATGTACCCGCCCGGCCACGGCAGACAGCCCGGCGGCGGCGATGGCCCGGCAGACATGGGCGGCGTCTGGCGCCATGGCGACTGGCTGCGTATCTCTGCACATGGCGGCTGCACCATCTATGGCCGCAGTGATGCCACCATCAACCGCCACGGCCTGCGCATGGGCACCAGCGAGATCTACCGCGCTGTCGAAGCCCTGCCTGAGGTGCTGGACAGCATGGTGGTGGACCTGGAGTACCTGGGCCGCGAGAGCTTCATGCCCATGTTTGTGGTGCTGCGCGACGGCCTGCAGCTGGACGATGCCCTGCGCGAGCAGCTGGCAGACGCCATTCGCACTGCGCTCTCGCCACGCTTTGTGCCGGATGAGATCGTGCAGGTGCCGGAGATCCCACGCACCCTCACGGGCAAGAAGCAGGAGCTGCCCATCAAGAAGCTGCTGCTGGGGCAGCCACTGGAAAAAGTGGTCAACAAGGACACCATGGCCAACCCGGCCAGCCTGCAGTGGTTTGTGGCCTATGCACAGCGCCATGCGGCCCGTCACACTGTCGCGGTATAAGCCAGACGCAGCGTACACGCTACAAGCTTTTGCAATGTGCGGCACTGTCTGGCTGGTGCCTGCAGGCGCGCGGGGTACACTTAGCGCGTTTTGCGTTGCGCCCTCTCCATCTAACCGCAATCCTTACCATGGCCGTTGACTCGTTGGGCACCGCCCGCTCCAGCTTTGACCTCAAAAGCGCCCAGCTGCCCGTAATGGCCGTCGCGGTGCGAGACACCCAAGTAAACGTGATTGCCCAGGACCTGGCCCAGCGCCTGGCCAATGATCCGGATTTTTTCGACAATGATCCCGTACTGATTGACCTGCAGCATGTGCAGGACAGCACGGACGCCATCGACTTCCCCAAGCTCATCAAACTGCTGAAAAAGCACCGCACCGTGCCCGTGGCCGTGTGCAATGGCTCGGCCGAGCAGATGGCCGCTGCCCATGCAGCGGGCCTGATGCCAGCGCCCGACGCCCACCCCGTGCGCACCAAGGAAGTCGTGCGTGAGGTGGAAGTCATCCGGGAAGTGCCTGTGGAAGTGATTCGAGAGGTGCCTGCGCCTGCTGCCAACGCCATGATCATTGACAAGCCCCTGCGCTCGGGCCAGCAGATCTACGCCAAGGGCTGTGATCTGGTGGTCATGGCCGTGGTGAGTTATGGTGCAGAAGTCATTGCCGACGGCAATGTCCATGTGTATGCCCCGCTGCGCGGCCGCGCTGTAGCGGGTGCGCGTGGCAATGCCAATGCCCGCATCTTCAGCACCTGCATGGAACCCCAGTTGCTGTCCATCGCTGGCAACTACCGTGCACTGGAAACCGATCTGCCCAAGGACATTGCAGGCAAGCCTGCACAGGCCCGGCTGGACGGCGAGAAATTGATCATTGAGCCTTTGCGTTTAGCATGAGCAGCATTCACCATTGAACCCACCCTCACAAGATTCTTCTCTAAGGAACCCAGCAAACATGGCCAAAATCGTCGTAGTGACTTCCGGAAAAGGTGGCGTAGGTAAGACCACCACCAGTGCAAGCTTTGCATCCGGCCTCGCCCTGCGCGGCCACAAGACAGCAGTGATCGATTTCGACGTCGGCCTGCGTAATCTGGACCTGATCATGGGCTGCGAGCGCCGCGTGGTCTATGACCTGATCAACGTGATCCACGGAGAAGCCAATCTGAACCAGGCGCTGATCAAGGACAAGCAGTGCGACAACCTGTTTGTGCTGGCCGCGTCGCAGACACGCGACAAGGAAGCCCTCACGCAGGAAGGCGTGAAGAAGGTGCTGGACGATCTGGCCGACATGGGTTTTGAGTTCATCATCTGCGACTCGCCCGCGGGTATTGAAAGCGGTGCGCTGCTGGCCATGCACTATGCTGACGAAGCACTGGTGACGACCAACCCCGAAGTCTCGTCCGTGCGCGACTCGGACCGCATTCTGGGCATGCTCAGCTCCAAGACCGACAAGGCCACCAAGGGCGAAAGCGTCAAGGAACACCTGCTGATCACGCGCTACAACCCCAACCGCGTGGAGGACGGCCAGATGCTGTCCATCCAGGACATTGAAGACATTCTGCGCATCCCGCTGATCGGCGTGATTCCCGAATCTGAAACCGTGCTGCAGGCCTCCAACCAGGGCATTCCTGCGATCCACATAGAAGGCTCGGACGTCTCTGAGGCATACAAGGATGTGGTGTCCCGCTTCCTGGGCGAAGACAAGCCCATGCGCTTTACCGAGGCCAACAAGCCCGGTTTCTTCAAACGCATCTTTGGCGGGAGGTAAGCCACGATGTCCCTGATTTCCATGCTCCTGGGCGAAAAGAAAAAATCCGCTTCCGTAGCCAAAGAACGCCTGCAAATCATTCTGGCGCGCGAGCGCATCGGTGGCTCCAGCGCACAGCCAGACTATCTGCCTGCCCTGCAGCGCGAGCTGATGGCGGTGGTGTCCAAGTACGTGTCCATCAATCCCGATGACATCAAGGTGCAACTTGAGCGTCAGGACAATCTGGAAGTGCTGGAAGTCAAGATCGAGCTGCCCGAAACCACGCGCTAAATCCCGGTCTTCACACCATTTCGCACAAAAAAACCGCAGTCCCGTTGCCGGGCTGCGGTTTTGTTTTTTGTGCCACCTTCTGGCGCCTCAGCGCATGACACCACGGTGGTAGAGCAAGGGCTCAGGGTGTGCCGCATGGTGGCAGGCCAGTACCTCACCCACCAGAATCAGATGATCGCCCTCGGCGTACTGGCTGCGTGCACGGCACTCGAAGGTGGCCAGTGCATCGTCGAGCAGCGGCACGCCCTGCGCATTCGCATGCCAGGCCACACCGGCAAAGCGGTCCACACCCCGGCGCGCGAACTGCAAGGCCAGTTCCTGGTGGTGGCTGGCCAGCACATGGATGGCATAGTGGCTGGCCTGTGCAAAGGCCGGGAAGCAGCCTGCGTGCTTGCCCAGGCTCCACAGCACCAGCGCAGGGTCCAGCGACACCGAGTTGAAGGAGCTGACCGTCATGCCCACGGGCTGACCCTGTGCATCTACCGTCGTCACCACGGTCACGCCCGTGGCGAACTGACCCAGCGCATTGCGGAAATCGCGTTCAGTGAAAGCAGGCTGGCACTCAGCAGCTGCAGCAGAAGTAGAAATAGACACAACAGCGCAATTAGAAAAGAAGAGCAATCATGCAAATACGCCGGTCATGGCAGGCGGTGCCACACGGACGCGAATGCTGCAAATGTTGCGAATCCTAACTGCAATGCGGCATTCCCCGTGACCTGTGTGTACTTGGGCGCAGACATGCAGTGCGCGCACTGCCCAGCGACGACATGGCAAGGCAAAACAATTTCATAGCATTTAGTGCTTGACTGATGGTGTTTTCACAATGAAAACTATGTGAAAGCAAGATATATCAAGCGCTACAAGCTATTGAAGTACAAGCATTTCCAGCCCACACCCCTCGTAGATGTTGAGAGGTGTCAAACGCCGGATGCGCAGGCCCTGCTTCAATGGCGGGCGCAATCGCACACCGTCTCTGGACAGGTGCTCATCGCAGAAACAAGAGGGCCTGCAGCCTCCTGCCACAAGGACAACATAAGGAAGAATGCATCCATGAAACCAACACTGCGAATCCTGAGCCTGCTGGCTGCCTGCGGCATGGCAATGCCTGCGCTGGCGTCTGACTGCGCCATCACCATCGCCAGCGATGACAAGATGCAGTTCGACATCAAGAACGTGGTGGTGCCCAAAACCTGCCGCCAGTACACCATGACGCTCACGCACGTGGGCAAGATGAGCAAGGCCACCATGGGCCACAACCTCGTGCTCAGCACCACGGCCGATGCCAATGCCGTGGCAGCTGACGCACGGCGTCTTCAGTTGCAAGCCTGGTGCATGCCCCGGCTGCACCAGGCTTTTTGCCGGAGCGGGACTTGGGTGACAATGTCCGCCTGATTTCTGACACCCCAGCCCTACACATCGCCCCATGCTCCAGTACAAGACCATTCCCGTTACAGCGTTTCAGCAAAACTGCTCGCTGGTCTGGTGTGACCAGACGCAGGAAGCTGCCGTGATCGACCCCGGTGGAGATCTGGAAGCCATCGAGTGGGAAATTGACCGCCTGGGCCTGCAGCTCAAGGCCATCTGGGTCACGCATGCCCACATCGACCATGCGGGCGGCGTGGCCGATCTGGCAGACAAGTACCAGCTCGACATCATCGGCCCGCACGAGGGCGACCAGTTCTGGATTGACGGCCTGGCCCAGCAGGGTGCCATGTTCGGCTTTCCGCCTTCGCGCAGCTTTGTGCCCACACGCTGGCTGCACGATGGCGACACGGTGCAGATCGGCAAGGAAACCCTGCAGGTACGCCACTGCCCCGGCCATACGCCCGGCCATGTGGTGTTCCATGCGCCCCAGATTGAGCGCTGCTTTGTCGGCGATGTGCTGTTTGCAGGCAGCATTGGCCGCACCGACTTTCCCCAGGGCAACCACCAGCAGCTGATTGACTCCATCGTCCAGCGCCTGTGGCCCATGGGCGATGCCACCGTCTTCATTCCCGGCCATGGCCCGGAAAGCAGCTTTGGCCGTGAACGCAAGACCAATCCTTATGTGGGCAACACCTGAGGCCTGAAAAGACCTTTGCAGTCTGCGTCACGCCACCCGTGCGTCAGACTGCCTGCACGCGCTGTTGCAGTGCACAGCTGCAAAGCGTTTTTCAGCTCAGGCGGCAGCAGCTTTGCGGCTGTCCCGCATTTCGCCACGCACCACCAGCCACAGGCCCAGCAACACCATTCCCAGCCCCACAAAGGCCAGCCAGCCCGGTTGTTCTCCCACCACCACAATGGACAGCACAAAGGCCGTAATGGGCTCAAACTTGCTCAGCGCCACGCTGGTGGCCGCAGACACGGTGCGCAGCCCGGTGGAAAAGCACAGATAGGACAGCCCTGTCGCTACCACGCCCAGATAGACCACCACGGCCCAGCTGCGGGCGCTGGCATCCGGCACGCCGCCCAGCCAGGCCGCAATTGGCAGCGACAGCAGGGCCGCCGTCAGAAACACCCAGGCGTTCACACGCGTCACACCGCTCTTGAGCACCAGCGGCTGGCTGATAACGGCATAGGCCCCGTAGGCCAGACCGGCCAGCAGGCACAGCAGCAGCCCGGGCAGTGAGCCGCTCATGTCACCGCCCTTGCCCTGGGTCATCACAAAGCCGCCCACCACACCAATGGCCGTGCCGAGCCACCACACCGCGCCCGGCAGGCGGCGCTGAATCACGGCCTGCAGCAGCCCCGCCCAGACAGGGCTGGAGCCCAGCGCCACGGCCGTGCCAAGCCCAATGCCGGTGAGCTTGAGCCCGGCAAAAAATGCCATGTTGTAGGTCAGCATGCACAGCGCACACAGCAGCATGCGCGGCCAGTCCATGGGCGCAGGGCGATGGCTGCTGTCCGTGCGCAGCAGGCGGCCCAGCAGCACAAAAAACAGCCCGGCCATGACCAGGCGCAGCGCTCCCACCCACAGCGGCGACATGCCTGCGGGCGCAAAACTCTGGGCCGTGCCTGTGGTGCCCCACAGCATGGCAGCGATCAGCACCAGCAGCACGCCGTGCGCGGAAGAAGACGATTGCGACATGGCGGCATGCTATGCCAAAACCGTGCCGCTTTCTGTCGCGCAGCATGCACAGCGGCCTGCAGGTAACAGTGCGCAATCAAACACTGCAGCAGACCTGCAATCGCAGTGCTGCTGGTCATAATGGCTAAGGCTTTTTGTTGTGCACCATGTCTGAAGAATCTTCCGCAGCCACCGCTGCTTCCTCCCCCACACGCCGCTCCTGGGCCGCGACCCTCAAGGTCTATGCCGAACCGGCCAGCCTGCGCATGCTGGCCCTGGGTTTTTCGGCCGGGCTTCCGCTGTTGCTGGTGCTGGGCACGCTCTCGTTCTGGCTGCGCGAAGCAGGCATCAACCGCACCACCATTGGCTATCTGAGCTGGGTGGCCCTGGCCTATGCCTTCAAGTGGATGTGGTCGCCGCTGGTGGACCGCATGCCGCTCCCGCTGCTCACGCGCGCACTGGGGCGCAGGCGCAGCTGGCTGCTGCTGTCGCAGCTGATGATCATGGGCGGGCTGGTTGGCATGGCGCTGAGCGACCCGCTCACGGCCCTGAACCCCATCATCTGGTGCGCACTGGCTGTGGCCTTTGGCTCGGCCACACAGGACATTGCGCTGGATGCCTTTCGCATTGAGTCGGCCGACGCCGACCACCAGGCAGCGCTTGCGGCTACTTACCAGACTGGCTACCGGCTCGCCATGATCTGGGCCGGAGCCGGAGCCCTGTGGCTGGCTGCGCGCGTACAGGGCCAGGTCGAGGGCTATATGCAGCAGGCCTGGCAGGTCGCCTATCTGGTCATGGCAGCCAGCATGCTGGTCGGCATGGTGACGGTGCTGTGCTCGCGGGAGCCCAACCCCGCCCCCCTGCCCCCTTCCAAAGGTCTGATGGACTGGCTGCGCGGTGCGCTGGTGGCACCGTTTGCCGACTTTATCCGCCGCTACCGCTGGCAGGCCGCGCTGGTGCTGTCGTTGATTGCCGTGTATCGCATCAGCGATGTGGTCATGGGCATCATGGCCAACCCCTTCTATGTGGACATGGGCTTCAGCAAGGACGAGGTGGCCGCCGTCACCAAGGTGTTCGGCGTGGTCATGACCTTGCTCGGTGCCTTTGTGGGCGGTGCCATGGCCATGCGCTGGGGCGTGATGCGCGTGCTCATGCTGGGCGCGGTGCTGTCTGCCGCCAGCAATCTGCTGTTTGCCTGGCTGTCCACACGTGGCCATGATCTGACGGGGCTGACGCTGGTGGTCAGTGCCGACAACCTGGCCGGCGGCATTGCCTCGGCCGCCTTTATTGCCTATCTGTCCAGCCTCACCAATGTGCAGTACTCGGCCACGCAGTACGCGCTGTTCAGCTCCATGATGATGCTGGCCCCCAAGTGGCTGGCAGGCTTTTCCGGCCAGTTTGTGGATGCCTACGGCTATGTGCACTTTTTTGTAGGCACAGCCTGCCTGGGGCTGCCGGTGCTGGTGCTGGTGGCACTGGCCTCACGGGTCAAACAGAAAAACTCCTGAAAAAAGAGCGGCCAGCGCTTATCCAGCAATGGATTGAAAAACAAATTGCTTTCAAACCAAGCAGCATCAAACGCTAGCAGCTCTCTTTTTTGTGGTTTCTCGCGCTTTACGCCGACTTTACGCAACAGACAAACAGCTTCTCTACACTGCCCCTATGAGCACACACAGCCTGTTAATGATTGAAGACGATGTGCGTCTGGCCGACATGGTCAGCGACTATCTGGGCAAGAACGGCCTGAGCGTCACACACTGTGCGGATGCCAGCTCGGGCCTGGCCCATCTGCAGGGCAGCAGTGCATTGCCGGATCTGCTGATCCTGGACCTCATGCTGCCCGACATGGACGGTCTGGACGTATGCCGCCGCCTGCGTGCCATGCCTGGTCCTGCGGCCCAGGTGCCGGTGCTGATGCTCACCGCCAAGGGCGACCCCATGGACCGCGTGATTGGCCTGGAAATTGGTGCGGACGACTACCTGCCCAAGCCCTTTGAACCGCGTGAACTGCTGGCACGCATCCGCGCCATCTTGCGCCGCAGAGGTGATGCAACTGCCGCCGCCGTGCCGGAAGCGGCCAATGTGATGCGCTTTGGCAGCCTGGAAATTGACCGCGATGCACGCACTGTGAGCGTGGGCGGCCAGCCTGCCGAGCTGACCAGCTACCAGTTTGACCTGCTGGTCGCACTGGCCGAGCGCGCGGGCCGTGTGCTCACACGTGACCAGATCATGGAAGCCGTGCGCGGCCGCGAGCTGGAGGCCTTTGACCGCTCCATCGACGTGCACATGGGCCGCATCCGCGCTGCGATTGAGGCCGACCCCAAATCGCCCAAGCGCATCCTCACCGTGCGCGGTGTGGGCTATGTGTTTGCCAAGCAGCAGGACTGAAGCACACCATGTTCAACGCATTCTCACAGCGCCTGTATCTGCGCATCTGGCTGGCCGTCGTAGGCGGCGTCGCCGTGCTGACGCTGATCGTGGCCTGGGCCTGGCGCGAAGCCGAGGAATACCGCATCCGCGATCAGGCATCGCCCACGGCCATGGCGCGTGAGATGCGCATTACCGATGGCTACGGTCAGCTGCTGTTCCAGGGGCCTTTTGAGCGCATCCGCAACCACGACAACGAAGTGCCGCGCTTTGCCATTGCTACGGCAGACGGCAAGATTTTTTACCTGGAAATGTCGCCCCGCCAGGGCAACAACGGCCGCCCCGGTGGACACCGCCCGCCCCGCAATGACGTCTGGGCCTTCTGGATGCAGCCGCCGTTCGGCTTTCTGTGGCTGCTGGGGCTGGTGGGCGTGGCGGTAGCCATTGGCGTGTTCCCCATCATTCGCCGCCTGCTCAAGCGCCTGGAAAACCTGCAGCGGGGCGTCAAGCGCTTTGGCGATGGCGATCTGACCGTGCGCGTGCCCACTGAAGGCAAGGATGAAGTGGCTGATCTGGCCCGCCAGTTCAACGCCGCAGCCAGCCGCATTGAGGAGCTGGTGCAGTCGCACAAGTCGCTGCTGGCCAATGCCTCGCACGAACTGCGCTCGCCACTGGCACGCATTCGCATGGGCCTGGAGCTGATGGGAGACGATCCTTCCGTGACCAAGGCCAAGGCCGAGATCCAGCGCAACATCAACGAGCTGGACCAGCTGGTCGATGAGATCCTGCTGGCCAGCCGGCTGGAGCAGCCCGATGTGGACGTGGGCAGCACCGAAGCGGTCGACCTGATAGGTCTGGCCGCCGAAGAATGTGCCCGCGTGGATGCCGACCTGGAAGTGCGCGCCACCGAGGGTGTGGAAGTCAAGGCCATTGCCAAGCTGGTGCGCCGTGCTGTGCGCAATCTGCTGGAAAACGCACGCCGCTACAGCACGGGCGACATCCAGCTCATCCTCTCGCGCGAAGGTGATATGGCCGTGGTCCGCGTCGAGGACTTTGGCCCCGGCGTGCCCGAAAACCAGCGTGAGCGCATCTTTGAAAAGTTCTACCGTCTGCCCGGTGCCAGCGAGCGCTCCGGCGGTGTGGGACTGGGCCTGTCCCTGGTGCGCAGCATTGCGCAGCGCCACGGCGGCAGCGCGGTCTGCGAGGGCCGTCTGGACGGCCAGCCAGGCGCCAGCTTTGTGCTGCGTCTGCCGCTGATGCACCGCTGAGTCAGACTGCTTCCACCAACACAAAGGGCTGCCGAATGGCAGCCCTTTGTGTTGGTGTGGCGAATGCCGTGCGCGATCAGCGAATCAGCATCACAGGCACGGAGCAGTTGGCCAGCACCTGGGTAGAGACCGAGCCCATCACCAGCTTGCCCAGCGCGCCGTGGCCGTGGGTGCCCATGATGATCAGGTCGTACTTTTCGTTTTCGGCAATCTTGGCGATGGTCTCGCCAGCAGGGCCCACTTCGCTGCGGCACACAGGCGTGATGCTGTGCTGCGCCAGGAACTTCTGCACAGGCTCGAGCACCTTGGCAGCTTCCTCAGCGTAGTACTCCTCCACCACTTCCTTGCTCAGCGCAGCACGGGCGCGGGGAGGCAGGGCAGACTGCACCGTCAGCGCGGTGTATTCATGACGTCCGGCCGTAATCAGCTCTTCATGCGCAGCCAGATAGGCCAGCATTTTTTTGGTGAAAGGACTGCCGTCAACAGCAAGCAAGATTTTCATGAGATATCTCCAAGTGAATAAGCGCTGCACACACCACACAGCAAACCACCTTGTGGCGCCCGAGACAAAGCGCAAAGCCCAGGCAGTACAACACATGCAGGGGCAGAGCAGCAAGGATCAGGAGGGTGTGCGCTGGTCTAAGGACAAGCGTAGTCGCTGGCGTCTGTTGTGTCTTGACTTATGTCATGTTTTTAAGCGGCCCGCGCCACATCATACGGTGAGGCTTGTCGCGGGCTGGAAATACCGCTGTTCTCCTTTGCGTGCATAGCCCAATGGATTGGCGACGACCCTGCAGCGCCATGCGCCGCGCTCGGCATCCTCCCCCTGCACCACATAGTCGCTGGGTGCATGCAGGTGGCCGTGCAGCCACAGGTCGGCGCGGGGCAACAGCTCGTCCAGCGCGCTGCAAAAGCCTGCCGTGCCCGGCACCATGCCATAGCGTGGATCGCTGCTGCGCAGGCTGGGTGCAAAGTGCGTGACCACCACCGTTTTTCCGTCAAAAGGCTGGGCCAGCGCCTGGCGCAGCCAGTTCTGACAGCCCAGTGCCTGCTCACGCATGGGGGCAGCCAGAAACGGCTCGCCATGGCGTGTGCCTCCCGTCTTTTGCAGGTAGAAGTTGGCCGCGCGAAAAGACTTTTCCCGCAGGCGCAGCAAGCGGCTCATGTCGCCAGCCTGCACATGCTCGTCCAGCAGAGCAATGGCGTCATAGTCCGTCCACAGGGTGGTGCCCACAAAGCGCACGCCGTGCAGCACCACGGTTTCGCGCTCCAGCCAGATGATGCCCAGCTCCTCGCAGACCCGGCGCAGCCGCGCATGGGCCGCGTCCCAGTCCTGCATGTCGTACTCATGGTTGCCCGGCACAAAAATCACCGGGCAGGGCCAGTTGGCAAACCGCTCCAGCCCAAAGTACTCGCCCTGCAGCAGACTACCCGGCTGGTAGGAGCCAATGTCTCCGGCCAGCACCAGTACATCGGCATCGGGGGCGGCCTGCGGCACAAAGTTGGGATGCACTTCCAGATGAAGATCAGAGAGCAATTGAAGTTTCATAGTCCACACACCAAGGGCATCACCACAGCACGTGGCGCCTAGTGAGAAAAAGCTTTCAGCGTCGCCCGGTTCAGCGCCTGAAGCAGCCAGTCATAGGCTGCACGGTTGGGGCCGCGCTTGTGCCACAGCGCATCCACGCGCACGGCAGGCACTTCCAGCGGCAGCGGGTGCACCTGCAGCAGGTGCTGGATGCCCGTGATCGGCACAAAGTGGCGCGGCAGCACGGTAATCAGGTCGGACTGGCTGACCACACGCGCAGCCGTGGTGTACTGGTTCACGGTCAGCGCAATATGCCGCTCACGCCCCAGCGCAGCCAGGGCTTCGTCGATAAAGCCATAGGCGCGGCCAGAAAAGCTCACCAGCAGGTGGCGAGCGGCGCAGTAATGCTCCAGCGTCAGCGGCATCAGGGCCAGCGGGTGGCCCTTGCGCATCACGGCCACGTATTCGCCGTCATACAGCCGCCGGTGCTCATGCACCACCAGCGTGCCCGCCTGGGCGCGGGCGGTCAGATCGGTCAGCACGGCTGGGAAGTGGCCCACGGCCATGTCCGCCGTCTTGCTGTCCAGCATGCTGCGCGGGTCCCGCGTGGTCAGCGGCAGGACGCGCACGGTGAGCGCAGGCGCTTCCTGCTCGAGGATGGGCACGAGATTGGGCATCAGTGTGCTGGCGGTGGCGTCGGCCATGGCCAGCACCAGCGTCAGGCTGGCGGTGGCCGGGTCAAAGGCTTCAGGGGCCAGGCTCTGCTGCAGCGCACCCAGTGCTTCACGCACCACCGGCCACAGCACCATGGCGCGCGGCGTGGGCTGCACGCCATGGCCGTGGCGCACCAGCAGTTCGTCGCCCAGGGCATCACGCAGGCGGCGCATAGCATTGCTCACCGCAGGCTGAGTAAGTGACAACTTATCTGCAGCACGCGTCAGACTGCCCTCTGACATGACAGTGTCAAACACACGCAGCAGATTGAGGTCCAGAAAACGGAAATCTTCAGGGTGCATACGGCCGCCATTTAAACATCACCGCCGTGAATGAATGGAATTCAAAATATAAATTTGAAATGTTTTAGGGATAACCCTAGTATTCGGGTCCCGCACCCACTGAGGCCACAAGCCATTGCCAGGGTGCTCTGGAAAGCCACACCATGACTACCTCTACCTCCACTTACTCTGCCCGCATCAATCCCAACGCCTTGCTGCCCCGCCTGCTTCAGGCATGCCTGCAGCAGTGGAAGGCCTGGCAACAGGCCCGTCGCCTGGCCCGCGCAGATGAGTTGACCTGGAAACTGGCACTGCAGGACGCACGCATGATGGCAGACCTCTCGCGCGCCATGGATGCACGCGCCGCCAAGCAGTAAGCGCTGTTGCTGAGGGTGTCAGACAGGCCGCTGCCCATGCAGCGGCTTTTTTGTTATTCAAAGCATAGCTGCCAGCGCTGGATTTATGCCGAATTGCGCATGAAAGCACCTGGAAAACCAATAAACACCAGCGCAACACGCTATTTTTTAAAGAGCGTCTGCTGCTGAACGTGTGCTGCCAGCCTGCACACGCCTGTCCTTGAGCGTCTGCACAAACAAAGACGCAGCCAGCCCCAGCGTGCGTTCCTTGGACCACACCCAGTCCACAAACAAGGTGTTGCCATTGCTGATGTTGACAAAGGGAATGCGCAGCAGCTCGCCCCGCGCAATCTGCGCTTCCACCAGGCTTTGCGGTAACCAGCCCCAGCACAGACCGCTGGCAATCAGCGCCAGCGCCGCTGCGTGGTTGTCAGCCCGCCAGAGCTTGTGAGAAAACACAAAACGGGTGTCGCGCAAGCTCAGATCGCGGCTGGCCACCAGCACCTGCCGCATCGTGGCCAGTTGCGACATGTCCAGCGCAGGCAGTGCCCCTTCAGACTGCGATGCGCACCAGGGGTGCTGCGGTGACATGACGGCCACCAGCGTCTCATGCCCCTGCTCGCAAAAATCCTCACGCGCATCCATAGCCGGGCGCTCGAACACCAGCGCCAGCTGGGCGCGGCCGGTGTGCAGCATGTTCAGCGCATCGTCCTGCGGCGCTGCCAGCACTTCCACCACCAGCGAGGGGTACTGCTCCACCACCGGGCGCAGTGCCTGCGTCCAGTCTGTGGTCAGCAGCTCGGGGGCAATGGCCAGCGTCAGCCGCTGCTCCAGCCCTTCGTGCAAGGCCTGGGCCTGCTGGTTGAGCAATTGCAGCTGCTGCGCCAGCAGGCGCGCCTGCGGCTCCAGCGCCAGCGCAGCTGCGGTGGGCCGTGGTTCACGCCCAGTACGGTCAAACAGCTGCAGGCCCAGCTCCGCCTCCAACTGCCCCATGGCCATGCTGACGGCCGAAGGCACGCGCCCCAGCCTGCGGGCTGCCGCAGAAAACGAGCCGCTGTCGAGCACGGTCAGAAACAGAGGAACTTGCTCTGGAGGAAAAGGCATAGGTGCAACCTATCAAGAAATCTGAAAAGACCTGACTTTCGATGTCAATTTTCTACACATAAACTCGGCCCCCATATGTCATCCATTACTACACAACAAGCCGTGGGTCTGCAGGGCCCCTGGCGCCGCGTCGTTTTTGTCGGCCTGTATGAAACCATTGCCATCATCGCCTGCAGCGCGCTGTTCATGGCCATTGGTCAGGAAGCCGCCTCTTCCGGCGCCATGGCCGTGGTCTCCTCGGCCATCGCCATTGCCTGGAACGTCATCTTCAACTGGCTGTTTGAAAAGTGGGAAGCCCGTCAGACCAAGAAGGGCCGCTCCGTGCTGCGCCGCGTGGCCCATGCCATCGGCTTTGAAGGCGGTATTGCTGCCATGCTGATTCCGCTCATGGCCTGGTGGTTTGATATCTCGCTGTGGCAGGCCACCGTGCTGGAGGCCGGCATTCTGACCTTCTTCCTGATCTATACCTATGTGTTTAACTGGGCCTTTGACCGCATCTTTGGTCTACCCGCCTCGGCCCAGGTGCTGCAGCCACAGGCATAAATTCACACACAAAAAAAATAGCTGCCAGCGCTTGATTCATGGGCACTGGCAGCTATTTTTTATCGAAATCTGCTCTCGCAGTGGACTCAGGCCTCTGCCGGATAGAACAGCTTGCGGCCCTTGTCTGCCGAGACAGCCTTGGCAATCGCGCCGATGTGATCCGGCGTGGTGCCGCAGCAGCCGCCGACGATGTTGACCAGACCTTCGGCTGCAAACTCATGGACCAGACGGCTGGTCACATCAGGGGTTTCGTCAAAGCCGGTGTCGCTCATGGGATTGGGCAGACCCGCATTGGGGTAGCAGCTGATGAAAGTGTCGGACGCGGCCTTGGCCAGCTCCTGGATGTAGGGGCGCATCAGGGTGGCACCCAGGGCGCAGTTCAGGCCCACAGACAGCGGGTTGCTGTGACGCACGCTGTGCCAGAAGGCGGTGACGGTCTGGCCCGACAGGATGCGGCCAGAGGCATCAGTCACCGTGCCGCTGATCATGATGGGCAGCACTTCGCCCGTAGCATCAAACGCTTCTTCCACCGCAAACAGCGCTGCCTTGGCGTTGAGTGTGTCAAAAATGGTTTCGACCAGGATCACGTCCGCGCCGCCTTCGATCAGCGCCACGGTTTGCTCAAAGTAGGCTTTGCGCAGGGTTTCAAAGTCCACATTGCGTGCACCGGGGTCGTTCACATCGGGGCTGATGGAGGCCGTCTTGGGTGTGGGGCCCAAAGCGCCTGCCACATAGCACTTGCGGCCATTGACGCTGTACTTGTCGCAGGCTGCGCGGGCGATCTGCGCGCTCTTGAGGTTCATCTCGCGCGCCAGATCAGCCATGCCGTAGTCTTCCTGGGCCACGGTGGTCGCACCAAAGGTGTTGGTCTCGATCAGGTCGGCACCTGCGGCCAGATAGCGCTCGTGAATGTCACGAATCACGTCTGGGCGAGTGATGGACAGCAGCTCATTGTTGCCCTTGACGTCACGGGGGAAGTCCTTGAAGCGATCACCTGCACCGTCCGCGCCGGTATAACCGTCGCCACGGTACTGGGCCTCACCCAGCTTGAAGCGTTGGATCATGGTACCCATGGCGCCATCAAGGATGGCGATGCGTTGTTGCAGCAATGCGGGCAGTTCTTGGGCGCGGGTGTAGTTAGGCAGGCTCATAGGGCTCGATTGTAGGAAGCTTGCCGATGCCCCAGCCGCTGACAGGTCGATGGGAGGGGCTGCTTCAGCCGCGATAGCTGCGCTGCGCCATGCGAAAGGTCAGATTCCAGCGCTGCGCACCCAGCAAGTGATGCTGCCCGGCCTGCAGCGGCCGTACACCATGAAACACCATGCGCGAAGCGCCGCCCCAGACCAGCACATCGCCATGCTCCAGCCGGAAGCTGCGCACGGGGCCTGAACGCTGCAGGCCACCCCAGACAAAGGTGCATGGCAGCCCCAGCGACACGGACACGATGGGCGCGGCGTGGTCTTTTTCATCGGCATCGTGGTGCAGGCCCATCTTGGCGCCGACGTCGTAGCTGTTGATCAGACAGACATCCGGATCAAAGCCCGGATAGCCCGCCTGCGCAGCCAGTGCCTGCGCCTGCTGCTTCAAAAATGTGGGCATGGCAGGCCAGGGCATGCCTGTGGCTGGATCGCTGCGCGTATAGCCATAGCCGCTGCGGCTGGCGGCCCAGCCCCATTCCCCGCAGTTGCTGGTGCGCACCGACATGGGTAAGCCACTGGCGGTGAATGCCGCCTGAAACGGTTGCTGGGCGAGCACCTGTTGTACGGCGGCGATCCATGCATGTGCATGGACGGCTGCCCAGCCGCGCAGCAACACCGCCCCGTCCGCAATGACCTGCGGGGGCAGTGGCTCTGCGTCAAACAGGGGCAGCGTCATTGGCTACGCAGTGCTTAAAACACCTTGCCGGGGTTCATCAAACCAAGAGGGTCCAGCGCAGCCTTGATGGCGCGCATGGCGGCCAGCTCCTGCGGCGTGCGGCTCAGCGCAAGATAAGGCTTTTTATGCAGGCCAATACCGTGCTCGGCCGAGACGGAGCCGTGGAACTCACCGACGATGCGGTACAGCTCGGCTTCTACCGCATCGCACTCGCCATTGACGGTCTTGCCGTCGGTAGAGACGTGCAGATTGCCGTCGCCCACGTGGCCAAAGAAGATGGAGTGGTTGCCGGGCCAGCGTGCATCAAATGCTGCTTGGCAAGCCTGCGCAAACTTGCCAATTTCAGACTGGGGCAGGCCCACGTCAAAGTTGATCGGTGGGTGCATATTGGCATTCATCTCGGCCGGTGCTTCACGCAGCTTCCACAGGGTCTTGGCCTGGGTCTGCGACTGGGCAATCACGGCATCGAGCACATCACCAGCTTCCATGGCTTCGCCCAGCGCTTCTTCCACGGCTTCGCACAGGCTGGTTTCGTCCTTGCCGTCGATATCGATCAGCGCAAGGAAGGGGTGGCTTTCAGCAAACGGGGCCTGCAGCTTCTGCCAGCGGATGGAGGTCTGCACAAAGCTGTCCCACATCAACTCAAACGCGGCCACGCTGTTACCGAAATGCTGCTGCATGCGCTGCAGCACAGCCAGCGATTCGTCAAAGCCAGGCATGGCAACCAGTGCCGTCACCTTGGCACGAGGCTGCGGACGCAGGCGCAGCAGCACGCGCGTAATCACCCCCAGCGTGCCTTCCGCACCGATGAAGAAGTGCTTGAGGTCATAGCCCGTGTTGTTCTTGATCATGGGGCGCAGCATGGGCAGCACCGTGCCGTCGGCCAGCACCACCTCCAGGCCCAGCACCTGCTCACGCATCATGCCGTGCTGCAGCACACCGTTGCCGCCCGCATTGGTGGAGACATTGCCGCCAATCTGGCAGCTGCCGCGTGCGCCCAGGTCCACGCCAAACACCATGCCGGCTTCCACAGCCGCTTCCTGCACCGCCTGCAGTGTGGCACCAGCCTGCACCGTCATCAGCATGGAGCGGGAGTTGATGTCTTCGATGGCGTTCATGCGCTCCATGGAAATGGCAACGCAACCCTCCACGGGCACGGCCGCGCCGGCCAGCCCCGTCAGGCCGCCCTGAGGCACAACGGCAACGCGATGCTCATGACACAGGCGCAGCGCTGCGCTGACTTCTTCGGTGGTGCGGGGGCGCACCAGCGCCAGGGGCTGCACCGGCGGCGTGCCGCTCCAGTCCGTGTGGTAGCGCGCTTCAATCGCATCACCAGTCAAAACGACATCCACTCCGAGGCGGTTTTGCAGGGCAATCAAGAATTCTTGCTGAGACATATCCAGACCTTTCACTGCCGCCATTGTGCGATGTATCAAAGCTGCCTAGATGCATGTCTGCTTACATCGCCACTGGTGCAATGTGTGCCCGGGCCGTGGTTTTCCTCTAGAGTGGCGGTGTGACTCCCAGCATTCCACCCTCTTCCGTCATACCTATTCAGCCCATCCCACCCAGCTCCGGTGGTGATGGCGGCAGCCATGGCGGATCAGCTTCTGCCACCACTGGCACAGCCCCCAGTGCACCGGCTGCACCAGCCGGCAGCACCAGTCCAAGCGCAGCGCTGGCCCCCATCGTGCAGGCCATGCAGTCTGCGCTGGCCAACACGGTAGACCTTTCGCCACAGGCCCAGCAGGCCATCAAGCTCGAAACATTTGCCAGACTGGTGCAGCAACTGGTCAGTCAGGTGCAACCCACCAGGGTGGACATGCCCGCCAGCTGGCCTGCAGGCGGTGTCACACCCCAGATGCAGCAATTGCTCTCTGCCTTGCTGCAGCAGTTCACGGCCCAGCAGCCCCTGCCACAGCAGCTGGTGAGCGTGCAGTCCTGGTCTGCGCAGTTGACGCAGGCCGTGCTGCAGCATGCTGGTGCGTCTGCGGCCACCGCGCAGACCTCCACAGCCGCCGGCAGCGCTACCGCACATACGGACCAGCGCCCTGCGGGTTCCGCCCCTTTGCCGCCGCTGCAGAACTGGCTGGTGCAGCAAGGCAGCATTCAGGCCGCAGATGGAGAACGCGCCTTTACGCTGACCCTGCGCGTGCCTGCCGCATGGGCGCAGGCCCAGCCCACGCTGGCGGCCGCACTGCCTGGTGCCTTAACAGGTACACCAACACCAGGAACGGGCCTGCCTCCCCTGGCGTTTGCTGACAGCGTGCAGCAGCTGGCCAGCGGCAGTTTCGGCCTGGTCATGCAGCCTCAGGCCATGCCGGGCAGTGCTGCAGCAGTCGCTGCACAGGCCATGCGCACCAGTGCCATCTTGCAGCTGGAGTTTCAGCCCTTGGCACAGGCCATGCAAAGTGCACAGGCTGCCTCGGTCTATATGCCCGCTGCCATGCTGCCGCAGGACGTGCAGGCCATGCTCCAGAACAAGGGTACAGACCCATGGCTGCTAATGCTGCAAAACCAGGCCGATGAAAACGGCAAAAAGCAGCCCAGAAACGGCAATGAGCACAACCAGAACTTCTGCAACCGCGCAGGCTGCCAGTACCAGGGTCGTGCCGTATGTGCACAGCCGTTCTGTGCAGAAATGAATTACCTGTGGTCTATCGACCGGGCGCACCGTTCATCGCGGCTATGATGGGTTGTGCGGTGGACCTTTAGAGGCTTGTGTGGTGATATTGCTCAACCGCCTGCATCAGCTCTTGCACATGGCTGCCCAAAGTGACGCCTTCGCGCACCAGCATGTAGCGCGGTCGCACGGCCCAGCTATCCATCAGCTCAATTTGTAGTAAGCGCGCCAAGCTGCTGCTACGCTGGGCTGCACTTTCAGGCACCACGGCTACGCCAACACCGGCAGCCACCATGCGGCACATGGCGTCATAGTTCGAGACTTGAATACGCAGTTTGAGTGTGTGCCCCAGCTGCAGTGCAATTTGGCTCAAAAAGGTTTGCAAGGTACTGTCGCGGTGCATGCCTACAAAGCGTTCATGCAGCACCTGAGAGAAGTTCACGGCCTGGAGCGAACTCCAGCGTGGTTCGTCCGGTGCCACCAGCACCAGCCGGTCGGTGCTGAAGTGCACACTGGTTAAACCATGTGTATCCACCTCGCCCGCGATGATGCCCAGATCCGCCCGGCCTTCACGGATGTCTGAGGCAATCACGGCATTGGAGCGCTCTTGCAAGTCCACGCTAATGTGGGGGTGTGCCGTGAGGTAAGAGGCCAAGATGTCGGGCAAAAACTCCGTCACCGCCGTGGTGTTGGCAAACACGCGCACATGGCCGCGCAGGCCTGCGCCGTACTCCTGCAAATCGGCTTCAAGCTGCTGCGCCTGCTGCAGCATGGCACGGGCATGGAACAGAAAAGCCTCGCCCGGCGGCGTCAGGCGCACACCGCGAGCCTCTCGAATTAGCAAAGGCATGCCCGCTTCCTCTTCCATGGCCTTGATGCGGGCGCTGGTGGCTGCCAGCGACAGAAAGCATTGCTCTGCAGCCCGCGTCAAACTGCCGGTTTTGGCGACCTGGACAAAGAGCAAAAAGTCTTTCAATTCGAGCTTCATGGGGTGTTCTGGTTTCCACTGAGGTGGGAAAGACTTTTGAAAAACCGAAGGCTTGCTTGCAAAAGCTGTGATTGTAGAAAGCTTTTTCGAGCGCCAAGATGCATTGCAACTGATCGCCAGAAGCCACGGGCGACACCTAAAGCAAAGCATGGATTGGTTATGACCGAGAGCACGATTCCCCAAATTGATGCCACCCAACTGGCACACCTGCAAACATGGCAAGGCCGCAGCGAGACCACGCCCGACACCATCACGGCTGCGCCCCTGCGTGCACTGTCTGCCACCTTAGACCGCGATGACGCCCCCGTGGCAGCGGGCAGCACCGTACCGCCGCTGTGGCACTGGATGTACTTTCTGCCGCACGCCCGCCAAAGCGAGCTGGGCCCGGACGGCCACCCGCAGCGCGGCGGCTTTCTGCCGCCCGTGCCCCTGCCGCGCCGCATGTGGGCCGGTGGCCGCCTGCGCTGGGAATTGAGCAACCCGCTGCAAGTCGGCCAGGATGTGGAGCGCGTCTCCACCATCCAGTCCGTCACGCACAAGGTGGGGCGCACCGGGGAGCTGCTGTTTGTGCAGGTGGAACACCGCTTTGGCAATGCCGATGGCCTGTGCCTGGCCGAAGAGCATGACATCGTCTACCGCGCCGCGGCCCAGCCTGGGGAGGCAGCACCGGCCCCCCAAACGCCGCCGCTGGCCGGTCAGCAGCAATGGTCGCGGGTCATTACGCCGGATGATGTGCTGCTGTTTCGCTACTCCGCGCTCACCTTCAACGGCCACCGCATCCACTACGACCGCAAGTACGTGACCGAGGTGGAAGGCTACCCGGGTCTGATCGTGCACGGCCCCCTGATTGCCACGCTGCTGGTGGACCTGGTGCGCCGCAACCTGCCTCATGCGCAGTTGCACAGCTTTGCCTTCAAGGCCGTGCGGCCCACGTTTGACCTGCACAGCTTCAGCGTGCACGGCAAGCCATCGGCTGACGGCAAAACCATGGAACTGTGGGCGCAAGACCATGAAGGCTGGCTGACCATGCAAGCCATTGCCACGCTGGCCTGAGAGATTTCAAAAACAAGAGCTACCAGCGCTTTCTCAATAAGCGCTAGATGCCCAAACAATGCAAAGAGACACACCATGATCGAGTTGACCCAATCGAACAACCACCACGAAATCCGCGATGCCATCCGCGACCTGTGCGCAGCCTTTCCGGATGAGTATTTCCGCAAGGTGGACGAGGAACGTGCCTATCCCGAGCAGTTCGTCAATGCGCTGACGGAAGCCGGCTGGATGGCGGCGCTGATCCCACAGGAATACGGCGGCTCCGGCCTGGGGCTGACCGAAGCCTCGGTCATCATGGAAGAGATCAACCGCTGCGGCGGCAACTCCGGCGCCTGCCATGGCCAGATGTACAACATGGGCACGCTGCTGCGCCACGGTTCTGCGGAGCAAAAGCAAAAGTACTTGCCCAAGATTGCGACCGGCGAATGGCGTTTGCAGTCCATGGGGGTGACCGAGCCCACCACGGGCACGGACACCACCAAGATCAAGACCACCGCCGTGAAGAAGGGCGACAAATACGTCATCAACGGCCAGAAGGTGTGGATCAGCCGCATCCAGCACAGCGACTTCATGATCTTGCTGGCGCGCACCACGCCGCTGGCCGAGGTGACCAAGAAAAGCGAAGGCATGTCCATCTTCATGGTGGACCTGCGCGAGGCAGAGAAAAAGGGCATGACCGTGCGCCCCATCCCGAACATGGTCAACCACGAGACCAACGAACTGTTCTTTGAAAACCTGGAGATTCCCGAAGAGAACCTGATTGGCGAAGAAGGTAAGGGCTTTAAATACATCCTCGACGGCCTGAACGCCGAACGCACGCTGATTGCCGCCGAGTGCATTGGTGATGGTTACTGGTTCATGGACCGTGTGACCCAGTACGTCAAAGACCGCGTGGTGTTTGGCCGCCCGATTGGCCAGAACCAGGGAGTGCAGTTCCCGATTGCTGAAACCTTTATCGAACTCGAGGCCGCCAACCTGATGCGCTGGAAAGCGTGTGAGCTGTACGACAAGCACGAGCACATGGGAGCCCAGGCCAATATGGCCAAGTACCTGGCGGCCAAGGCCAGCTGGGAAGCTGCCAATGCCTGTCTGCAATTCCACGGTGGTTTTGGCTTTGCCTGCGAGTACGACGTGGAGCGCAAATTTCGCGAAACACGTCTGTACCAGGTGGCGCCGATTTCGACCAACCTGATCTATTCCTACGTGGCCGAGCACCTGTTGGGTCTACCACGTTCGTTCTAAAAATCGGGGGAATCTGACATGGCAGCCTCTCAACGCCCTCGTCCGCTGGACGGCATTACCGTCGTTTCGCTGGAACACGCAGTTGCTGCACCGTTTTGCACACGCCAGCTTGCCGATCTGGGTGCCCGCGTAATCAAGGTCGAACGCCCTGGCAACGGCGACTTTGCACGCGGCTATGACCAGCGTGTAAACGGGCAGTCCTCACATTTCATCTGGATCAACCGTAGCAAAGAGAGCCTGGCGCTTGACGTCAAACAACCTGCGGCCAAAGCGGCCCTGCTGGAGCTGTTGAAAACCGCCGATGTGCTAGTGCAAAACCTGGCTCCTGGCGCGACGGCACGCATGGGCTTGTCGTACGAAACGCTCAAGGAGCTCAATCCCAAATTGATCGTCTGCGACATCAGCGGCTATGGGGCCGATGGGCCCTACCGCGACAAGAAAGCCTATGACTTGCTGATCCAAAGCGAGGCTGGCTTTTTATCGGTGACCGGCACGCCGGAGACCCCCAGCAAATCGGGCATCTCGGTGGCCGATATTGCAGCGGGAATGTATGCCTACACCAACATCCTCTCGGCCCTGCTACTGCGCGGCAAGACGGGGGCGGGCAGCCACATTGATGTGTCCATGCTGGAAGCCATGGGCGAGTGGATGGGCTACCCCTTGTACTACGCCTACGACGGCGCACCGCCACCACCACGCACCGGAGCTTCCCACGCCAGCATCTACCCTTATGGGCCTTTCCAGGCAGGCGATGGCAAGACGGTGATGCTGGGCCTGCAAAACGAGCGCGAGTGGACGGCCTTCTGCGACACCGTGCTTCTGCAACCCGATGTGGCTACCGACACCCGTTTTGACAGCAATGCCCAGCGCAATGCCAACCGCGAAGCGCTACAAGCCTTGATCGTGCAAACCTTTGCCGCACTGACTGCGGCCCAGGTGGTGGAGCGCCTGGAGCAAGCTGGCATTGCCAATGCACGCGTCAACGAAATGGCCGACTTGTGGGAGCACCCGCAGCTGCAAGCACGCCAGCGCTGGCGCACCGTGGGCACACCCCAAGGTGATGTCCCCGCACTGCTGCCACCCGGAGTGAACAGTGCTTTTGACTACCGCATGGAAGCCGTGCCTGCCGTGGGCCAGCACAACGCCAGCATCCTGGCGGAGCTGGGCTGGAGCGCAGAGCAAATCGCCTCGGTGAATGCATAAATAAAAAGCAGGTAATGCAAACGCTGCCTGCTCTGGAGACAACCATGAAACAAGACAAACAAGTTGCTGTGCATCCCCTGGCACAGTTTGCCGCCACACTGAAGTGGGACGATGTGCCGGAAGCGGTGCAGTGCAAAGCGGAAGATTTGTGGGTGGACTGGTTTGGCTCGGTGCTGGCCGGGCAAAGTGCCCGCCCGGTGCAAAGCATTGCGCGCTTTGCGCTGTCGCAAGGCCCGGCCCAAGGTCCTTGCGAAGTGATCGGTCAGCGCAGCACCACCTCACCCATGATGGCTGCGCTGGCGAATGCCGCCGCATCGCACGTGGCAGAGCAGGACGATGTGCACAACGGCTCGGTGTTCCACCCTGCGGCCGTGGTGTTTCCACCCACAGTGGCTGTGGCGCAGAGCATTGGTGCCAGCGGTGCACAGCTCATGGCTGCTTGCGTGGCGGGCTATGAAGTCGGCATCCGCGTGGGTGAGTTTCTGGGCCGCAGCCACTACAAAATTTTTCACACCACCGGCACCGCAGGCACGCTGGCAGCGGCCGCTGCCGTGGGCAATTTGCTGGGGCTAACACCCGCCCAAATGCAGCATGCCCTGGGCTCTGCGGGTACACAGGCTGCGGGTTTGTGGGAGTTTTTGCGCACGGCGGCAGACAGCAAACAGCTGCACACCGCACATGCTGCCTCTGCAGGCTTGACTGCAGCGTACCTGGCCAAAGATGGATTCACGGGCGCACAAGACATCTTCACCGGCCCGCAAGGTCTGGCCGCCGGCATGAGCACGGATGCCAATCCCGCAAAACTCACCGAAGGGCTGGGTACGCGCTGGGCCACGGCAGAGACCAGCTTCAAATGGCATGCCTCCTGCCGCCACACCCATCCAGCTGCAGATGCCCTACTGCAAGTCATGCAGCACAACGGCTTGCAGCCTGCCGATTTGGCGCAAGTGACCTGCCATGTACACCAAGGCGCCATCGATGTGCTCGGCCCCGTAGTGAACCCCAGCACCGTACACCAGAGCAAATTCTCCATGGGTACCGTGCTGGGCTTGGCCGCGCGCTTTGGCTTTGCCGGATTGAGCGAATTTGACGCCCACTTTCAGGCCCCGGAAACCGTAGCCTTGCGCGACAAAGTGGTGATGCAGCTGGACCGCGAAGTCGATCAGGCCTACCCCCAGCGCTGGATTGGCAAAGTGACTGTCACCACCACCGATGGCCGCACCCTGCATGGCCGCGTGGATGAGCCCAAGGGCGATCCCGGCAACACCCTGAGCCGTGCAGAAATCACCGACAAAGCCCTGCGCCTGGCGCGCTATGGCGGGGCCGTGGCCGCGCCACAGGCCGAAGCGGCTGTGGCGCGACTGTGGCAGGTGGCGCAATGGCCTCAGATTGGGCGTTTGCTGCCCTGAACGCACGCAGCGAGGGCAGGCGGGGGCCTGCACCCGCGCGGCTTACATCCCATAGAGGGTGCTTCAGCACCCCGCACTTTCACCCTGACAAGGAGACAACCATGACAAAGAGCTACCCACTGGCACGCCGACACCTGATCAGCGCTTGCGTTTTGATGAGTTTGGGCATGGGTTCGGCCATGGCCGACAACTGGCCCAGCAAGCCCGTGACCCTGGTCGTCCCGTATTCCGCCGGAGGCCCCACCGATGTGGTGTCGCGCCTGCTGGCCGTGCCAATGGGCCAGGTGCTGGGCCAGCCCGTGATCGTGGAAAACACTGTCGGTGCGGGCGGCACGATTGCGCCCACCCGCGTCGCCAAATCCAAGAACGATGGCTACACCATCTTGATCCACCATATGGGCATGGCCACCGCTCCGGCACTGTACAAAAAACTGCCCTACGACCCCATCGCAGACTTTGAACCCATTGGCCAGGTGCTGGATGTACCCATGACGCTGCTGTCGCGCAAGGATTTCCCGGCCAACAACTTCCAGGAACTGCAGGACTACGTCAAAAAGAACCCCGACAAAGTGTCCCTGGCCAATGCCGGGATAGGGGCAGTCTCGCAGCTGTGCGGCATGCTGCTCATGCACCAACTGGGAGTGAATCTGACCACCATTCCCTACAAGGGTGCCGGCCCTGCCATGAACGATTTGATGGGCGGCCAGGTGGATTTGCTCTGCGACCAAACCACCCAGACCGTGCCGGTGATCAAGGTCGGCAAACGCGCCAAGGTTTTTGGCGTGACCACGCCCGAACGCCTGGCCTCGCTGCCCGATATTCCCTCCTTGGACGAACAGGGTCTGCCAGGCTTTGACGTCAAAGTCTGGCACGGCATGTACGCACCTAAGGGCACGCCTCAGGCCGTGATCGCCAAGATCAACGAAGCCCTGAACGTGGCCTTGCAGGACGACGTCGTCAAAGCCCGCATCAGTGATCTGAGTGCCGACCTGGTCTCGCCCGAGAAAGCCTCGCCCGCAGGCCTGCGCAGCCACCTGGCCGCCGAAGTGCAGCGCTGGGCCAAGGTGATCAAGGAAACCGGGGGGAGCGCGGAATAAGCGCTGCCCCCACCGCACCGCGCAGGGCTGTGCCTCTGCGCGGTTTACGCCGATTTTTCTGCCTGCCACCGAACTGCTGCCATGTCTGATTTGCTGCGCCACGCCTGCTCGTTTCTGTTTGTTCCTGCCTCCCGCCCCGAGCGCCTGCACAAAGCCCTCGCCAGCAGCGCCGACATGGTGATTGCCGACCTGGAAGATGCTGTAGCCCCCGGCGACAAAGCCAGCGCACGCACGGCGCTGGCAGCCCTGGTGCCCACACTGGATGCGGCCCAGCGCACACGCCTGCTGGTGCGCATCAATGCAGCGGGCACCGCATGGGTCGACGACGATGTGCACACCGTGACCACGCTGGTCTCATGCGGTCTGGCTGGCGCCGTGGTGCCCAAAGCCGAATCGCCCGAATACCTGAACCAACTGGCCCAGCAAACCGGTACCGGCTGCGCGCTGGTGGCCCTGATCGAAACCGTGGCTGGCATGGATGCCTTGCCAGCCTTGGCCCGCGCAGCCCAGGTGCAGCGCCTGGCTTTTGGGCATCTGGATTTTCAGGTGGATGCGGGCATGCAATGCGCGCCCGACGAAGGCGAGCTGCTGCCTACCCGCATGGCCCTGGTCATGGCATCGCGCCGTGCAGGCCTGCCCCCGCCCATTGACGGAGTCACGGTGGACACCCAGGACCCCGCACGCCTGCACAGCGACACCGCACGCGCGCTGCGCATGGGTTTTGGCGGCAAGCTATGCATCCACCCCGCACAGCTGGAAGGCGTACACGCCGTATTTGCCCCCGATGCCCTAACCGTAGAACACGCCCAAGCCGTGGTGCAAGCCATGGAAGCAGCCAACGGTGGTGTGTGCGTGGTCAACAGCAAGATGGTCGATGCCCCTGTGCTGCACTTGGCACAGCGCACGCTGCAACGCCATGCTTGGGCCATGCAGCGCAGCTGAACTACAGTGCACGCAGCCTTACAACAAAGCGGCCAACTGGCCGCTTTGTTGCTGTGTACCGCCCCTGAATCAGGGGTACAGGCCACGCGCCTCGCGGGCGTGCAGAATGCGCTTGCAGGCCACGATAAAGGTGGCAGTACGCAGACTGACCTTGTTGTCCTGCGCCACTTGCCACACGGCGGCGAACGCCTCCTGCATGATGCGCACCAGACGGGCGTTGATCTCGTCCTCGCTCCAGAAGAAGCTGGAGAAATCCTGCACCCACTCAAAGTAACTCACGGTCACGCCACCGGCGTTGGCGATCACGTCAGGCAGCACCAGCACGCCCTTGTCGTGGAGGATGTCGTCGGCCTCAGGGGTCGTGGGGCCGTTGGCTCCTTCGATCACCATGCGTGCCTTGATGCGCTCGGCGTTGTCCTTGTTGATCTGACCTTCCAGCGCAGCGGGAATCAGAATGTCGCAGTCCACGGACCAGAAAGCATCCGTATCGATGGCTTCTGCACCAGGGAAGCCTTTGACACCACCGTGTTCACGCACATGCTCCTGCAAAGCAGCGGCATCCATGCCCAGCGGGTTGTAGATGCTGCCTGTGTGGTCCTGCACCGCCACCAGCTGCGCACCTGCTTCTACAAACAGGCGACCAGCAGTGCCACCCACATTGCCAAAGCCTTGCACGGCCACCCGTGCACCCTGTACAGGCAGGCCGATCAGCTTGGCCGCTTCCACACCCACGGTAAACACGCCGCGACCTGTGGCTTCCACACGCCCCAGTGAGCCACCCAGATCAATGGGCTTGCCCGTGACCACACCTGTGGCCGTTGCGCCGGTGTTCATGGAGTAGGTGTCCATCATCCACGACATGATCTGGGCATTGGTGTTCACGTCCGGCGCAGGAATGTCCTTGGTGGGGCCGATAAGCAGACCAATCTCGCTGGTGTAGCGACGTGTCAGGCGTTCCAGCTCACCCTTGGAGAGCTTGCGCGGATCGACACGGATGCCACCCTTGGCTCCGCCATAAGGCACGTTCACAGCCGCGTTCTTGATCGACATCCAGGCCGACAGCGCCATCACTTCCGACAGCGTCACATCCTGGTGAAAACGCACGCCGCCCTTGCCTGGGCCGCGGCTCAGGTTGTGCTGTACGCGATAGCCCTCGAAGTGGGCGATCGTGCCATCATCCATTTCGATGGGTACATCCACCACCAGAATGCGCTTGGGACGCTTGAGCGTCTCGACCCAGCGGGCCAGAGAGCCCAGATAGGGTGTGACGCGATCGACCTGCTGCAGGTAAGTCCCCCATGGGCCGATCTCATCTGCATTCAGATACGACGGCAAGGCATGCTTGGTCGCCAGGGCGGATTGCTCATACACAGACATATGCACCTCTCGTGAAGAAATCCCTTCCGCTGGTATCTGTGGAGCCTGGTGTGCGGCAGCAACACCCACATCCGTCTCCGCAGACACGCTGTTGCCGGAAGGCATGCTGACAGGCTACGCGCAAGCCCTGGCGCTGTCCAACGCCGCCTGTTTCTTCACTTATAAATTTCTTGCATATTCATGCAATGACGGACATCACCACGATATTTCGTACGAGACATACAGCAATTTCTGCAAATTTCATGCAGCGCCATTACGTAACAAACCTTTCCAAGTTCCCAACCCAGATCTGTCTTCTGGGCGGGCAGCACTCGCATTCCTGTCTGCGCTGTGCGGGCACATGCACCCCAGCTTCGCAATGCCGCCAGGTTTTGCCATGATTCGATCTATGTCGACCGAATCCAACAAAGATTGCTCCACGGGCTACTGCTCCACAGGCCCCTCTCCCTTTGCCAACCAGCCCCCGCTGGGCTTGAACCTGCTGGCCAAGGACGACCCTGAAGACATCCTGCCTGACTGGGTCAGGCTCACCCCTGAGCTGCCACAGGACTGCTACTCCATTGCCGATGCGCTGTGGTGGAGCCACAAGCTGGGCGAGCGCACGGCCAGCGGCGCTGACGTGGCCTATATGCTGCGTGATGCGGCCGATGCACGCGCAGTGCAAAGCGCGCTGGCACAGGTGCGCCAGTGGTGGCCTCAGGGCAGCGTGCCCCGCTACTGGAAGTCTGGCGGCCCCGCACGTGATGCCGCGCAGCTGATCCATGCCCCCCTGCCTGAGCCTGGCATCCAGGCCGAAGTGGACACCGCCAGCGTGCCCGCCACCGTCTTCAGCCTGCGTGGCGTGGAAGGCGAAATTGCACTGCGCATTGCACAGGACGTGACACAGGAACAGGCTGCAGCACTCACGCCAGCATCTGCGTGCGAGCTGGTCGATGCCTATGCAGTGGCCATCGAATTTGTAGACAGCCGCTGGCGCGAAGGCCTCCAGGCCCCTGCACTGACGCTGCTGGCTGACGGCCAGTGCCATGGCGGCCTGGCACTGAGCGCCTGGCAAGACTTTGCCCCGCTGCGCGAGCACGACTGGACACAGCAGGTCTGCACGCTGCAGGTCAATGATGGCGAAGCCCAGCGCTTTACCGGCAGCCACAGCCTGCAGGACCCCACCTGGCTGCTGGCGGACTGGCTCAAGCATGTGACGGCCCATTACGGCACGGTCAAGGCCGGCACCGTGGTGACGACCGGCACCTGGACAGGCTGCCCTGAAGTGCAGGCGGGTGACCTGGTCACCGTGTCCTTTGAAGGGCTGGGACAGGTACGCTGGCAGTTCTAAGTCATACAGATGGCGCATCAACAACCAAGGCCGCTTTCGCGGCCTTGGTTGTCTGCAGCACAGCTTTTCAGGCCGCGCGCGGGGTGTTTTTCTGGTGCAGACTCACCCCCACCGCCGTTGCCGCCCACACGCTCAGTGCCAGCGCAATGCCAGCGCCATAGAACACCTGGCTGTGCAGATGGTGGTCCATCATCCAGCCAAAGATGGGGGCAGCCAGCGCAAAGCCTGAATCCAGGCCCGAATACACGGTGCCGTACACCCGGCCCGTGCTACCTGCCGGTGTGGCGCGCTTGATCAGCATGTCGCGCGAAGGGCCTGCCAGCCCATGACCAAAACCGGCCACCGATGCCACGACCAGTGCCACCGAACCCGGCAGCCAGCCCGTGCCCACCAGTGCCAGACAGCCTGCAGCCAGCAGCAGGAAGATGGCAATCGTCAGCTCCAGCCGGCGCACATACTGGGCCAGAAAGCCGCCACCCACCATGCCTACAGCCCCACAGAGCATGAAGCCTGTGACCACCAGCGCGGTCTGTGTCAGCGGCAGTTCATACATCAGGTTCAGGGCTGTGCTGGCGTAGTTCTGCACGGCACTGAGCCCCACGGTGCTGAAGAAAAAGAAAGCAAAACACAGCCACACCGCAGGTAGCTTCAGATAGGCAAAGGGGCTCTCTTCCACAGCCTCCGCACCGCCCTGGGACGAAGCAGCCTTGGGCGCAGCAGGTACGTCAAAGGCCTTGTCATCCAGCCAGCGGCGGTTGATCAGCATGACCGTCAGCACTACGGCCGCAAACATGGCTCCACAGAAGCAGGCCATCCGCCAGGAGCCTGTGGCCGTGGTAATGCCCATCATGAACACGGGAGCCGCGGCCCAGCCCAGATTGCCGGAGATGCCGTGCACGGAATACGCGTGGCCGATGTGCTTGGCCGTGACACGCTTGTTGAGAATGGTGAAGTCCACGGGGTGAAACGGCGCATTGCCCAGCCCCGCAAACAAGGATGCCGCCAGCAGCATGGCGTAGTTCTGGGCCACGGAAGCAATCAGCCCCGCCACCACAAAACTGGTGAGCGCCGCAAACAGCACACGCTGTGCACCCACCTTGTCCACCAGAAAGCCTGAGAGCATCTGCCCCACACCAGAGACCACGTAGAACAGCGACACCATGACCCCGAGCTGTGCATAGCTGTAGTCAAACTCCGCAATCAGCCACGGAAACAGCGGCGGCAGCAGCAGGTGAAAAAAGTGGGAAGAGCCGTGAGCCAGGCCTACCAGGCTGATGGTGCGGATATCGCTGCGCACAGGCGGTGTCGCAGAGGTCATGGAAGCAGTCGTCATGCCGCGCATCTTAGTCAGCGCGACTGCGGCAGGTATGCGATAGTCTGCCAAAAGATCGCGCATATCTGCCAATTCCAGACCATGTCTCAAGCCGCCCCCTCCAGCAGCAATCCACACCGCCATGCACGCACCAGAGCGGCAATTCCGCTGCTCGACCCCATGCTCTATCAACCGCATGCGCAGCGGCCTGTGCGCTCCAAGATGCGCGAGCTGGACAAAGACACCCTGATCATGCCGCACCGCCACGCCTGGGCGCAGCTGGCAATTTCTACGGGCGGTGTCATACGCGTGTCCTTGCCCGATGCCACCTATCTTGTGCCACCGCACCGTGCCGTATGGGTGCCACCCGGAGTGGAACACGCAGTGACGCTGGTGGAAACGGCACGCCTGTACACGCTGTACTTTCTGCCCGAAGCCTGTGGTGGCGGCGTGCAGGCACGCTGGATGAACGATGCCATCTGGCAGCAATGCCGCGTGCTGGAAGCCTCTGCCCTGCTGCGGGCACTGGCCGTAGAAATGGACACCCGCAGCGATCAGGCGGAGCCATTGACCCCCGATCTGCTGGAGCGCGAAACCCATCTGAGCGCCCTGCTGTGCGGCGAAATCCGCCGTGCGCCAGTGATTGAGCTGGGGGTACGGCTGCCGCAGGACAAGCGCCTGAAGCACCTGTGCGAAGCCGTGATTGATGACCCCACACGCCATGAGACCCTGGAGCAATGGGCGCTGGACACAGGGGCCAGCCTGCGCACCGTGGCCCGGCTGTTTCGCAGCGAACTGGGCTGCACGTTTACGCAGTGGCGCCAGCAAGTGGTGCTGGCCAAGGCCGTCGCTCTGGCGGCGCGGCGCTTGCCGATTGCCCAGATCGCTGCAGAGTTGGGCTACACCCCCAGTGCTTTTAATGCACTGGTGCGCCGTACCGTGGGTATGAGCGCGACCAGCTTTCTGGGGCAGCAAAAAGGCGCAGCAACAACGCTCTGAAGCGGATCAGCGCGTATTCAGCGACGCTTGGGTGTGCCGCCGGGGCGGCCCCTGCCGGGATACAGGCGCTGGCCATTGACCACAATGCCCTGCGGGCTGGGAGCGAGCATGCCAGCCACTTCATCGGCTTCCACACTTTCGCGGTCTACCTCGGCCAGTGGCGCGCGATAGGCGTAAACCTCACGCCCGTCATCGAGCTGGTCGATATAGGTTGGTGTGACATCAGGAATCGGAAAATTCAGGCTCACCAGCCATGTGCCTTCACGCATTTCACCGAGGGATTTGACGGCTGCGCGGCTCATGGTCTCGGGCCGCTGGAACAGATAGACCATATCGTAGGCCGACCAGTCCACACCCCACATATCACCACGCCGCACACGTGCCCAGGGGCAGCGCAGCTGGCTCACCCAGCGTAGCGGCCAGCTCCATTCCACGCCATAGACCCTGGCCTGCGGCCATGCACGGTGCAGCGCCTGCAGGCCATCACCCATGCCACAGCCGGCATCGAGCAGCTTGGCATCTGCGGGCAAAGCAATGTGCTGCGCCAGGCCATCGAGCGCCCCCGCAGGCGTGGGGAAGACTGGCGCATCGCGCCAGGCATTGAGGGGGTAGACCAGCAGCAGCAAGGCCAGTGGAATCAGCCAGCCCCATGCCGGAATCTGGCCTGCCGCCAGCACCAGCCAGGACAGTGGAAAGCCTGCTGCAATCATGCAGCGCCGCCACCAGCCATGGCCCAGCAGGCTGGCCGCAGACCCCAAGGCACAGGCCAGCAGTACGGCACCCCACCAGGGCAGCGCATGGCTGGCTCCCAAAAAAACTGCCCAGGACGCAGCCCAGGTCAACAAAGCGGGCAGCGGCCAGGGCAGCAGTCGAGTCATTTCAGGTTCGTGCCTTAAGCGCGCAGTTTTTCAATCAGCCCATTGAGCTCTTCGAGCGAACCAAACTGGATGGCCAGCTCGCCCATGTCGTGGAACTTGCCGTCGCGCTTGACGCGTTTTTTCACGCGCACTTCGACTTGTGCCATGAGCAGGTCAGACAGCTCTTCTTCCACGCGCAGCACATCGCGGGACTTGGCGGGCTTCTGTGCCTTGGCGGACGCTGTGCCATCCGCGCTTTCGGCCATTTTCTTGACCAGGTTTTCTGCCTCGCGCACAGACAGTTTCTTGGCGGCGATCTGGTTGGCTGCGTTGATCTGCTCGGCCCGGTCCAGTGCCAGCAGGGCACGGGCATGGCCCATGTCAAGGTCACCTGCCATCAACATGGTCTGCACAGGTTCTGCCAGATTCAGCAGGCGCAGCAGATTGGATGCGGCAGAGCGCGAACGGCCCACCGCCTGCGCAGCCTGCTCGTGCGTGTAGTTGAATTCCTTGACCAGACGTGCCAGGCCCTGGGCTTCTTCCAGCGGGTTCAGGTCTTCGCGCTGAATGTTTTCAATCAGCGCCATGGCAGCGGCGGCTTCATCGGGCACATCGCGCACCAGCACGGGCACCACCTCCAGCCCCGCCAGCTTGGAGGCACGGAAACGGCGCTCACCGGCAATGATTTCGTACTTGCCTGCGTGCTCGCCCTTGGCCAGTCTGCGCACCAGAATCGGCTGCATGATGCCCTGCGCCTTGATGCTCTCGGCCAGCTCATACAGCGCGCCTTCGTCCATGCGCGTGCGGGGCTGGTACTGGCCCGCCACCATTTCCGTCACAGGCAGGGTACTGGGCACATCGGTGCTAACTGCGGCTGCGCTCTCTTCCACCTTGGGGCCTAACAGGGCTTCCAGGCCACGTCCCAGTCCTTTGGGTTTCTTTGTCACCATGGCTTAGTCTTTCATCAGTTGTTGCAGCAGGGCATGACCGGCATCCCAGTCACCCAGCCCGCTGTCGGAATTGATATGGCCGGCATGACCCAGATCCACCAGTTCCGAGCCCCAGGCCTGCGCCATCTGCTGGGCGCGGGCGAAGCTGCAGTACGGGTCATTGCGGCTGCCCACCAGCACGCTGCGAAACGGCAAGCGCTGCAGCATGACGGGCGACCAGCCGGGCAAGATCTGGCGCAGATCGGCCTGCTCCACATCACCCGGTGCGACCAGCAACGCAGCCTTCACCCTGGTTTTGGCCAAGGGTGAATGTGCGGCCCACCAGGCCGCCAGCATGCAGCCCAGGCTGTGCGCCACCAGTACCACGTCACGCTCGCTGTCCAGCACCGCCTCCTGCAGCTGGATGGACCAGTCGCCGCGCAGCGGGCGCTGCCAGTCATGCTGCTGCACGCGGGTGTAACCATAGCGCTGCTCCCACAGGCTTTGCCAGTGGCTGGCATCAGAGTTCTGCCATCCGGGCAGCAACAGAACATGGGGGGTGGAGGGGGAAACTGTCACTTTGTATAGCTGCTCGCGCTTGCTGAATCTGCGTTAGAGGGCAATTTGGCTTGCATTACATCTTCTGGATGCGTTTGACCATTTCCTTGGCAAAGTCCACAAAGGCCTTGCTGCCCTTGGCCGAAGGGTCAAACACTACGCCGGGCAGACCATAGCTGGGCGCTTCTGCCAGACGTACATTGCGGGGGATGACGGTGTCAAACACCTTGTCACCGAAATGGGCCTTGAGCTGGTCGCTGACCTGCTGCTGCAGCGTGGTACGGGGGTCAAACATCACGCGCAGCAGGCCAATGATCTGCAAATCCTTGTTCATATTGGCGTGTACCTGCTTGATGGTGTTGACCAGATCGGTCAGACCTTCCAGCGCAAAGTACTCGCACTGCATGGGCACGATCACGCCATGTGCCGCACACAGGCCGTTCAGTGTCAGCATGGACAGGCTGGGTGGGCAGTCCACCAGCACGAAGTCAAAGTCCTGGTCTGCGGCCTGAATGGCAGCCTTCAGGCGATCGTTACGGCGCTCCAGCGACACCAGCTCGACCTCGGCACCGCTGAGCTCACGGTTGGAGCCCAGCACGTGGTAGCCGCATTTTTCGGCCAGCACGGCGGCTTCCTTGATCGAAGCCGACTCCAGCAACACGTCATACACACTCAGTTCCAGCGCGCGCTTGTCCACGCCCGACCCCATGGTGGCATTGCCCTGGGGGTCCAGGTCCACCAGCAAGACCCGCTGACCGACTTTGGCCAGACCTGCTGCCAGATTCACTGCTGTTGTTGTTTTACCGACGCCGCCTTTTTGGTTGGCAATACAGAAAATTTTGGCCATGAGAAATCGCTGGTGAACGGCGCGAAGCGCCTGAAAAGAAAACACGCTGTGAGCACGGCATGTGCTGCTGGCACACAAAGCAAAAAGGCCCAGCGAAACCGCTGAGGCCTTTCAATGTGGGCACTGGTGCGCGCCCTGTGGAGATGTGCTGTCTGCCCACACTGAAAACTCTGAGTGCAAGACCCGAGTTTATGCGAGGGCGCAGCCGCTCGCATATTCAATGTGTGTCAGCGACGGGTTTCGCCCACACAATGCAGCGCTCGGCATCCAGGCCAGGCACCTGCAATGGTTCCACGTGAAACACTTGCACATCCTTGCCCAGTGCGTCGATCTCGTCCTGGGGGTACTTGCCCTTCATGGCAAACCAGATGCCGCTGTCCGCAATCGCGCTGCGCGACCATGTGGTGAAGTCAATCAACGACGCAAAGGCGCGGCAGCTCACCACCTCGTAAGGCCCCTTGAGTGTTTCCACGCGCGCGTGGATGCCCTTGAGGTTGGGCAGCTTCAGGCTCACGGCCGCCTGCTGCAGGAAGGCCGCTTTCTTGGCCACGGCATCCACGCAGTCAATATCGACTTCGGGGCAGCAGATGGCAAACACCACGCCGGGCAGACCACCACCAGAACCAACATCCAGCTGGCGCGTGCGTTCACCGGCAGCCTTGCCCAGCGAAGCCACATGGCGCTGCAGTGCAGGCACAGCAGCGAGGCTGTCGAGCATGTGCAGGGACATCATTTCCTGTGGGTCACGCACGGAGGTGAGGTTGTAGACCTTGTTCCACTTTTGCAGCAGATCCAGAAAAGCCATGAGCTTGTCGAACTGCTCCACCGTCAGATGCAGGCCGAGCTGGGCTGCGCCCTGCTCCAGTTGCTGGCGCAGGCCGCTCATTCGGAAGCCTCCTTGGCGGCAGCGGTAAAGCCGCGGAAGCCGCCCTTCTTCAGGTGAATCATCAGCAGCGAGATGGCCGCGGGTGTCACACCGGAAATGCGCGATGCCTGACCCAGTGTCTCAGGGCGGTGCTTCTGCAGCTTCTGGCGCACTTCAATCGACAGGGCCGAGACCTGCATGTAATCCATGTCGGCAGGCAGGCGCAGGGTTTCATAGTGTGCAGCGCGCTCCACTTCTTCCTTCTGGCGGTCGATGTAGCCAGAGTACTTGGCGGCAATCTCTACCTGCTCCACCACATCGGCATGCAGATCACCCAGCGTTTCACGTGAAACAATTTCGGACTGGTACTTGCCTTCGTTCATGGATACCAGCGCGTTGTATTCCACACCGGGACGGCGCAGCAGATCAAACAGGTTGTATTCGTGCTCAATGTTCTTACCCAGCACACGTTCTGCTTCTGCCGCAGGCAGATTGCGCGGATGCACCCAGGTGGACTTCAGGCGCTCTGTTTCACGTGAAACAGCATCGCGCTTGCGGTTGAACATATCCCACTGTTCATCACCCACCACACCCAGTTTGCGGCCAATTTCGGTCAGGCGCATGTCTGCATTGTCTTCACGCAGCTGCAGGCGGAACTCTGCACGGCTGGTGAACATGCGGTAAGGCTCGGTCACACCCTTGGTAATCAGGTCGTCTACCAGCACGCCCAGATAGGCTTCGTCGCGGCGGGGCGTCCATGCTTCCATGTCACGTGCCTGCAGACCAGCATTGATACCGGCGAACAGTCCCTGGGCCGCAGCTTCTTCATAGCCGGTCGTACCGTTGATCTGGCCCGCAAAGAACAGTCCGTTGATCTGGCGTGTTTCAAAGCTGGACTTCAGACCACGGGGGTCAAAGTAGTCATACTCAATCGCATAACCGGGACGCAGGATGTGCGCGTTCTCCAGACCCTTCATGGAGCGCACCAGCGCCAGCTGAATATCAAAAGGCAGGCTGGTCGAGATACCGTTGGGGTAGAACTCGTGCGTGGTCAGGCCTTCGGGCTCCAGGAAGATCTGGTGGCTGTCCTTGTCCGCAAAGCGGTTGATCTTGTCTTCCACGCTGGGGCAGTAGCGAGGGCCAACGCCTTCGATCTTGCCGGTGAACATGGGGCTGCGGTCAAAACCGCTGCGGATGATTTCGTGCGTACGCTCGTTGGTATGCGTAATCCAGCAAGGCATTTGCTGGGGGTGCATGGCGGCATTGCCACGGAAGCTGAACACCGGAATCTGGCCCTCGTTGGGGCCACCTGGCATACCGTCACCGGGCTGCACTTCGCACTGCGCAAAGTCGATGGTGCGGCCATCAATACGTGGAGGTGTCCCCGTCTTCAGACGGCCCTGTGGCAGCTTGAGTTCTTTCAGACGTGCAGACAAAGTCACCGCTGGAGGATCTCCCGCACGGCCTGCTGCGTAGTTGTCCAGGCCCACGTGAATCTTGCCGTCCAGGAAAGTACCTGCGGTCAGCACCACGGTCTTGGAGCGGAACTTCAGGCCAATCTGCGTGACGGCACCGACGACGCGGTCGCCCTCGACCATCAGGTCATCGACCGCCTGCTGGAACAGCCACAGATTGGGCTGGTTCTCCAGCATCTCGCGGATCGCTGCCTTGTACAGAATACGGTCGGCCTGCGCACGTGTGGCACGCACGGCTGGGCCCTTGGAGCTGTTCAGGATGCGGAACTGGATACCGCCCTTGTCCGTGGCCAGCGCCATGGCACCGCCCATGGCATCCACTTCCTTGACCAGATGGCCCTTGCCGATACCACCAATCGATGGGTTGCAGGACATCTGGCCCAGGGTTTCAATGTTGTGGGTCAACAGCAGGGTTTGGCAGCCCATACGGGCTGCAGCCAGCGCCGCTTCGGTGCCAGCATGACCGCCGCCAACGACGATCACATCAAATTCTTGGGGGTACAACATGGGTTCTCTCAACTCCGTCGCAGGCGGCTTCTGCGCCCTGCGCAGCCGTTCGGGTGCGCGATGTGTGCGCCCGCGCAGCTCGCAATTTTTCAGGCGCAGGCAAAACCCTGAATTTTCCCACCCTTTCCCCATCTTGTCTTTGGCCCTTTCATCCACATGTTCAAGCAGCTGAGGCAGCATGTGCAATGTCTGTGGCATGCCTGTCCATGCACTCTCCAGCCCTCATGAAAGGATGAAAGAACTATGAAGCTTTATTACAGCCCCGGAGCCTGTTCGCTGTCGCCCCATATCGTGGCTGAAGAAGCTGGCCTGCCCTGTGAGTTCATCTTGGTCAGTACCAAGAGCCACAAGCTGCAGGATGGCACCGACTTCTACAGCATCAATCCGCTGGGCTATGTGCCTTTCCTGGTGCTGGACGATGGCCAGACACTGCGCGAAGGCCCCGTGATCGTGCAGTACCTGGCAGACCAGGTACCCGAGAAAAAGCTGCTGCCCGCCGTCGGCAGCATGGAGCGCTACCGCGTGCTGGAGTGGCTGAACTTCATCGGCACCGAGCTGCACAAGAGCTTTGGCCCCCTGTTCAAGCCCGGCACACCCGAGGACTACAAGCCTGCCGTGCGCGAAGCGCTGCGCGGCCGCTTTGAGTGGGTGGAGCAGCAGCTCGCAGGCAAGGACTACCTGATGGGCGAGCAGTTCACCGTGGCCGATGCCTACCTGTTCACCGTCAGCGGCTGGGGCAAGTTTGTAGGCCTGGATCTGAGCGATCTGCCCCACCTGCAAGCCTATCTGGCACGCGTAGGCAGCCGCCCTGCCGTGCAGGCCGCGCTGCGTGCTGAAGGTCTGCTCAAGTAAGCAGACCCGGCAAGCCTCAACAACACAAACATCAGAAAAAACGGGCTTCCAGAAGGAAGCCCGTTTTTTTATGTGATGTATCTAAAAATATAGCTGCTTGCGCTTGTAATTCCTTGATTTTAAATAGATAAATATCTGAAATCTTTGATTTTCAAGCGCTGGCAGCTACTGTTTTTATTGCAGCAATGCCTGCTCCTGTCTGTCACGCAGCTGTGCCATGGCCACAGCAGGCTGCACGCTGTGTGGCGCAGGGACGGAGCGCTGGTAGGCGTGCAGCTGCACTGCCTGCTGCAGCAGGCGGAACTGCTGCACCATTTCGCCCAGGCGCGCAGCCTGGCCCTTGAGCGAATCTGCCGCTGCGGCCGATTCTTCCACCAGCGCGGCATTTTGCTGGGTCATGCGGTCAATGTCGTTGACAGCCTGGTTCAGCTGCGCAATGCCGCGTGACTGCTCGCCCGATGCGGCTGTGATCTCGGCAATCACATCACTCACGCGCTGAATGCTCTGCACCACATCCTGCATGGTGCGGCCTGCCGCTTCTACGTTCTTCACGCCACCATTGACCGCGCCCGTGCTGCTTTGAATCAGCTGCTTGATTTCGCTGGCCGCCTGGGCACTGCGCCCTGCCAGCGCACGCACTTCGCCCGCCACCACGGCAAAGCCTCTACCCTGCTCACCGGCGCGAGCGGCTTCCACGGCGGCATTCAGGGCCAGGATATTGGTCTGGAAGGCAATGGTGTCGATCAGGCCGATGATGTCGCCAATCTTGCGGCTGGTCGTGGCAATTTCTTCCATGCTGTGCACCACCTGCTCTACCACGGCACCGCCCTGCGAAGCCGTCTGCGAAGCCGATGCCGCCAGCTGATTCGCGACCTGCGCCGACGATGCCGTCTGCTGCACCGAGGCCGTGAGCTGCGTGAGCGAGGCCACGGTCTGCTCCAGATTGCCCGCCGTCTGCTCGGTACGCATCGACAGGTCGCTATTGCCCATGGCAATTTCGCTGGTCGCCGTTTCAATGCTGTGGCTGGCATCGCGCAGCCCGCCGACCATGCTGTTCAGATTGGCCTGCATGGTCTGCAGAGCGCGCTGCAGCGCTGAGACCTCATCCTTGCCCACCACATGCAGCTGCTGCGTCAGATCGCCCTGAGCAATCGCATCAGCCAGCTGCTTGGCATCACGCAAAGGGCGGCAGATGGAAATCATGTTGAGCAGCGTCAGCGGCGCCACCACCACCACCGTCACGACCAGGGCCAGCGCAAACAGCCACTGTGTCTGCGATGCCACGGCGCTGCCGCTGTCCTGTGCGGCCTGCGCCTGCTGCTGCAGCAGCTGTGCAAAGGTATGCAGCTGCTGCTCGGCCACCTCATAGGCCTGCTTGGCCTTCTGGCCCACACGCTGCGCCACAGTGGCACTGTCATAACCACTGGCCAGCAGCTGGCGTGCCACGGGTGCAAAAAATTCTTCGTACTGCTGCAAAGACAGCTGCAGCTGCTGCAGGGCTTCACGCTCCTGCGGCGATGCCTGCTCGGCCAGCACCTGGCTGTCTGTCAGCACGGTCTGCAGCCCAGCTTTCCAGCGCTCATGCGTCTGCGCCAGCTGTGCGGGCTGCTCGTACTGGATGATCATGTCCTTTTCCAGCGCCTGCACCCGTGCCATGCCTTCCTGGACTTTGGACAGCTGCCCGGTCTGCTGGAAAGGCCCATTCAAAAAGCTCTGGTTCAGCGCATGAATGCGGAACATGCCAAACATGCCAGCACCACCCAGAATGCCCAGCAATACCAGCACCACCACAATGGCGCCAATCATGCGGGTCCTGATGGTGAACAGGCGCATCAATCCAAACAGATCCATGATCTGAAATCCTCCCATGGCTTGCCAGAGCCCATGGCTCCAGCGTCAGATTCAAGCTGTGTCTCTGCCCATGCCCGATGGCACAGCACGGTAACAATTTGTAGAGTGTGCCAGACATGGTGCACAACCCATGCTTAAGGAAATCCCTTTGAGGGCTTTATTGCAAGAATTGTGCTGCCCACACTGTTTCACATGAAACACATACTGCCCGGCGCAGTACAGTTACACCATTTCCCGAAATCAAGGAGTTGCTATGGAACACGTTTTTCAAGTCAGTGGTATGACCTGCGGCCACTGCGAACGCGCAGTGCAAAACGCCATTGCTGAAGTGGATGCACAGGCCCAGACCAGCATCGATCGCGCCAGCGGCAAGGTGGTGGTGCAAAGTGAAGCTTCCCGCGAAGCACTGAGCCAGGCCATACAGGAAGAAGGCTATACCGTCGCCTGAGGTGGCCAGCAGGCGTCAGCCCCGGTGCTGGCTGCGCCTGCTGCGATGAAAGCAACAGGCCTGTCTCCCACAGGCTAGGCAGCGGAAAGCGTGCTGCGCACAATGGTGTGGACACTTCATCCACAACAATGGGAGACAAGGCATGAGCACCCGTGAGATTTTTGTCGTCAGCGCTGCACGTACCGCCATCGGCACCTTTGGCGGCAGCCTCAAGGACGTACCCAACACCCAGCTGGCCACCACCGCCGTCAAGGCCGCCATCGCACGCGCAGGCATTGCGCCAGACATGGTGGGCCATGTGGTCATGGGCAATGTGATTCCCACCGACACCAAGGACGCCTACCTCTCGCGCGTTGCCGCGATTGACGCAGGCTGCCCCATCGAGACCCCGGCTTTCAACGTCAACCGCCTCTGCGGCTCGGGCCTGCAGGCCATTGTTTCGGCCGCGCAGGCGATTGCACTGGGCGACTGTGATGTCGCCATCGGCGGCGGCTCCGAATCCATGAGCCGCGGCCCCTACTTCGACACGGCTGCCCGCTGGGGCGCGCGCATGGGCGACGCCAGAAGCATTGACTACATGCTCGGCATCCTGCACGACCCCTGGCAGAAGATTCACATGGGCATCACCGCCGAAAACGTGGCAGAGCGCTACCGCATCAGCCGCCAGCAGCAGGACGAGCTGGCCGTGCTGAGCCAGCAGCGCGCCGCCGCAGCCATTGCGGCAGGCTACTTCCAGGAACAGATCGTGCCCGTGGAAATCCAGACCCGCAAAGGCACGGTAGTGTTTGACACCGATGAGCATGTGCGCGGCAGCACCACGCTGGAAGTGCTCAGTGGCATGAAGCCTGCCTTCAAGAAGGAAGGCGGCACCGTCACCGCAGGCAATGCTTCGGGCCTGAACGATGGTGCAGCAGCCGTCACATTGGTTGCGGGTGAGCGTATCGCATCGCTGGGCGTCAAGCCCCTGGCCCGGCTGGTGGGCTATGCCCATGCCGGGGTAGATCCTGCCTACATGGGCATTGGCCCCGTGCCCGCCACACAGAAGGTGCTGGCACGCACAGGGATCAAGCTGGAGCAGATTGACGTGATCGAGGCCAACGAGGCCTTTGCCGCCCAGGCCTGCGCTGTCATTCAGGAGCTGGGGCTGGACCCCGCCAAGGTCAACCCCAATGGCTCGGGCATCTCACTGGGCCACCCAGTGGGTGCCACTGGCGCCATCATCACCACCAAGGCCATTTACGAGCTGCACCGCACCGGCGGCCGCTATGCGCTGGTGACCATGTGCATTGGCGGTGGTCAGGGCATTGCCGCCATTTTTGAGCGCGTCTGAGCACAGCGTTTTTGGGCATGAAACAGGGCTGGCCTCCGCAAGGGGCCAGCCCTTTTGTCTTAGCGCAGGAAGTGCACAGAATGCGCCTCTAGACTACAGCCAGCAGTCTGGTTTTCCATTGAGATACACGGCTTACTCTTGTTTCAGAATTTCACACTTTTATGTTTGCTGCGCGCCCCGATCTGTTCACCGCCCTTGGCCTGACCGCCGTTTCCGCTTTTGTCACGGCGTGGATGCTCTGGGCACTGGGGCGACAGCACTGGAGACAGGGCACAGGCCTGGCCGTGCTGGCCGCCCTGCTCGATGGTGCCGCCTACACCTGCTGGACCCTGCACATGCTGCTGGGCATGCCGGCACTGAAGATCGCAGCCGCTGCCCTGCTGAGTGCTGGCCTTTCTGCCTTTACGCTGGCGCTGGACACCTACCCCAGCTGGCGGCATCGCTGGCACCGCCTGGCCATTGCCCTGATTCCGGTCTGCCTGGTACTGGTGGCCGGCCTGTGGCAGGCACAGAACATGGTGCGCTTTGAGCAGCTCTATCTGGGTCTGGCACTGGTACAGACCATGTATCTGCTGGGGGCCACGACTGGCGTCTACCGACACACACCAGGCCGTGGCTGGAAATGGATGAGTGCGGCCACCAGCTTGCTGCTGCTCGCCGTGCTGGTCCTGCTGGATATCCACCACGAAACCATGCTCCCATGGAGCCAGTACACGAACAGCATGGGCCTGCTGCTGGCGGTGCTGTGCAGCATCCCACTGATAGCCCGCAGCATGCTGGCCACAGGCTTTGTGCTCATGCAGGTCGATCGTGAATCCGCCACCACGCTGTCCAGAACCCAGCTCGATGCACTGACCCAGCTGCCTAACCGCGCAGCCCTGATTACCTATCTGCACCAGAAGATGACATGGGCTGCACAGCACCGCCAGCCTCTGGCCCTGATGGTGCTGGATATCGACCATTTCAAGAGCGTGAATGACAGCTACGGCCATCTGGTGGGCGACAAGGTCATTCAGAGCGTGGCGCGCACCCTGTCCCTGCAGGCACGTTCCAGCGACTTTGCCGCGCGCTACGGTGGCGAAGAGTTTGTGATGGTGCTGCCCGGCACCCATGCACGCGACGCATTTCACCTGGCCGAACGCCTGTGTCAGGCCATACGCAAAGTACCGCTGACGCTGGCAGACGGCCAGGAGCTGCACATCAGCATCAGCATTGGCGTCTATGTAGATACTCCCTCCCCCGGCAGCCAGTGGGAACGCTGGATGGGAGCGGCCGATGAGGCCATGTACACCGCCAAGCGCAACGGGCGCGACCGCGTCTACATGTCTGCGCCTGTGCAGGCCATGCATGCGCCGTCAGCGCACAGCTTCTGAGCGTTTCACGCGCCACCTGCGATAGAGACAAAGCGCAAAGCCTTGGCCGCACTCACCGTACGCCAAGGCTTTGCAACGATGCTGCCAGGGGCAGACCTTAAAACGGCGCTGCGTCAGGTGCCGTATCTACAGGTGCTGTCGCTGGGCCGGTCATGGCTGCGTTGATGGCATTGCCCACCTCGCTGCGGCCCTCGCCACCCAGGGCTTCGATGAGATCCGGAATCAGCTTGGACAGCTCACCCGTGGCAATGGCCACATCGGTGTCAAAGCCGCCTTCATCGCCAGCCTGATCGAGCACCGTGTCAGTGAAAGCAATCTTTTTGATCTGCAGGCTGTCAGCCAGGATGAAGCTCACGCGGTCATCCCAGGTCATGGCCAGCTTGGTGGGCAGCTTGCCCTGCTGCACATGCAGGCGCACTTCTTCGATATCGAGCGGGTGGCGGGCATAGCGCACCACCGCCTTGGATTCATCAGCAGCCTTGAGCTCGCATTCACGGTCAATCGAAAAGCCCGCAGGAGCCTCCTGTGACAGTAACCAGTGCGCCATGGCAGCCTGGGCGCTGGTCTGGGTATCAAGCAAGGCCACACCAAAGCCCTGCAGGCTTTCTACCAGCAGTGTCACCACCTCATCGGCCTTGCCCTGTGCACCTGTATCCAGCACCAGGAACTTGGCCTGAGGGTCTATCCAGACCCACATGCTGGACTGTTTGGTAAACGCCATGGGCAGCAGATCCAGCTTGGCCTCATCCTTGAGGTCACGCTTTTCCTTTTTGCCGGGCTTGCGGCCAAACTCCTTTTCAATCGCATCGGCCTTTTCCTGTACCTTGCGGTTGAGCACGCTGGCGGGCAGCATCTTGCTCTCGCTCATGAAGCGCAGCATCCACTGCCCTCCCACACTTTCAGCCAGAGCGCCATGGGCTTCACCACGCGGTGGCACCCAGCCCATGGACTTTTCCTGTGTTGCACCACAAGGCACAAAAGGCGTCTTCTGCAGCGCCTCTTCCAGTTGCTCCAGCGAGCCCTCCCATTGCGCCGCAATGCGGTACACGATCATGTTCTTGAACACGCAGCCACCTTCTCTTTCATGATTTAGACCCGCCCACACCACGTCGTGACCGTGCGGTGCACCAGCGGTACAAGATTCTCAAAATTCTGTAGCTGCCAGCGCTTGCTACATAAGCGCTAGAGGCCAAAAACATTCAAATTTTTAGCCACAGACAGACACAGCTTTGTATTACTTTACACAGCAGCAGCAAAGCCTCACGAAGGGCTTACACAGAGTCCTCACACTGGCATCCATGGACACAGCAATCGCTGGTCTTTTCCTCCACTGACAAGAAAGGAACTTGTGATGCAACGCTTCCAACGAACATTTGCTACCGCCATCGCCGCTGCCACCCTGCTGGGCACCGCTGCTTTCAGCGCACACGCACAGCCCCAGACCGCCGCTGCACCTGCTGCACAGACAGCGCCCGCCCATGCGCACAAAGCCCAGAAAGTAGATCTGGCCCAACGTCATGCGCAGCGCATGGATCACCTGAAAACGGTTTTGCAGATTCAGCCCAGCCAGCAGGCTGCCTGGGACAAATACGTCAAAGCCATCACACCTGAGCCACGCGCCAAGGCCGACCGTCAGCAACGCCCAGACCTGCGCAAGCTGAGCACACCAGAACGTCTGGACCTGGCACAACAGCTGCGCAAGGAGCGCAATGCCAAAGCAGAACAGCGCGAGCAGGCCACACGCAGCTTCTACGCCAGCCTGAACCCCAGCCAGCAAAAGGCATTTGATGCCATCAGCGCCCAGCGCCACAGCAAGTCTGCCAAACACAAGGAAGGGCATGGCAAGCGCCTGGACGATCACCGTGGCCCACGCCACCATGGCGCAATCGCTGCCCCGACAACGGCAGTGCAATAAGCCCCTCACACCCGTATTTCCTCTCCTCGGGTTCTTCACAAGCAGGCGCAACGCCTGCTTTTTTTCGTCTTCACGAAAAGCTTTTTTCACTGTGCACAGCAGCAGATGGAAATACGCCCTGGTGTGAACAGAAGATCTTTTCTGCCAAGCACTTGCTGGATATCCCTCCGCCGCCGCCTCCAACACGGCAAAGCGAAAACCGGCTCAGATGCTTGCCTGTACTGCCTTCAAAGCTCTAAAAACAATAGCAGTTACATCAAAAATCAAAAATAAAAACAAGCACTTAACTTCAAATTCCATCGATTTTGGTAACTCAGGGTTTTTCTTGTAATTGCGTTACAGACCAGCGTTACCACTGAATTCGTAACGAAGTTACATCCGTCACCCGCTCTGACTCACCGCCAAAAACTGCCTGTGGATAACTTTGGGCAAAAAAAAAGAGCAAGTTCATCCTTATCCACATCAGATCGAGACTTGGAAAACTTGTACCCAAATCAGGGACTGACCGTACCTGTCTTCAGACACATACTTTGTGTTTTTCTAAGCAATTGATCTGAAAAAAGATTTTCGAGTTATCCACAGTAAGCCGCGATGCTTACTATTACTACTAATTAAAAATAGAACTTCTAAGGAATAACAACAGCGCGAAAAAATTCGCGCAAAAGAGCGAACCATCCCCACCCATGACGTGTTTTTCAGAATCTTCCGCTGGCGCTGCTCCGGCCTTGCCTGTTCACATATACAGTTCACTTTGAGAGAAAAAGCTGTTTGATAAGTTATTCACATCAAAATTTATAGCAACAAGTCTTTATTTCACTTGCTTTTAAAACTGAAAACTGAGTTACATCAGAGTGCGTATGCACTTGTGGATAGAGCGCATGTAAAACCAGAGATATCCACAAAAATTCAAAAAATTTGGAAGTTATCCATGTAGGCAGGACATCAGCAACAGGGTATGGCCCACATCTTTCACTGGCTGACAAGTGCTTGATATCAGTATCCAAAGTGAAGTTATCCACAGATGGAGCACTTGCTTACTACTACCTACTATCCTTATAAAAAATGAAAAAGAACAACCAAAGGAAGAAGACAGGAAGAAAAGATCGCACATGTCTACAGCATGCAAATGCTTGTCAGGCATTGAAAAGATTTCTTCAGCAGGGTGAATGCCTCAGGCAGAGCAGTCAGCAGGCGGAAAGTGCAGACATACATTGAAAAACCTCTGTCGGTCAGAAGTTATTCTTTCTCCAAATGTTATACACAGGAATTTATTCACAGCAGTGCATAGCTCGGGTGCTGGCGTGCAAGCCTGAAATGCCCCATCGTTCAAAAAAATTCAATGCTTCGCTAAGTGCTTCTAAGCACAGGTGAAAGCGCTGTTTTCAATGTTTCGAAAACAATTTTTCAGCCTTATCAGGCGCGCAGGCTTACGACTCCAGGGCAGATCGCTATCAATTCCAAGCGTTTTTACGCGGCAGCCTGCGCTGTGGTGTGCTGGGCGCATTGCTCAGCATGGCTGCGGATCGGCGCTGCGCTGCCTGAATCAGTGGAGCAATCAGCTGGGCCTCTGGCAGGTTGTGCCAGTACCTGCGAGGCATTTCCTTGCGCATGGCTGCCACTTTGAGACGGGCTGGATTGAAAATGTGCGCGTAGTAAGTGAGCCATAAGGCTTCTCCTGCGTCTGCAGGGGGGGCATCACATGCCTGTGCACCAGGCCCCCAGCTTAAAACGCCTGGGCGGCCTCTGAGAGGCTGTAGCGCATGGTCTTGGTTGACGCCCTGCCCTGCCAGTTGCGTGACATCTGCAGCCTGGGGCCACCAGCGCAGGCAGCACTGTGGGGTCAGGATGCTCCAGCGCATATGGGTGAAGCGCTTCACAAAGAAAGGTGCGGCTGCCTGCACGATGTGGTGCTCAGGTTCAAACCAGGCCACATGCAGCGGCCCCGTGCCGTCTTCCGGGCTGTCCGGGATATCCACCGGGCGGAAACGCACAAAGGCATGCATCTTGTGCACTTCTCTGCGCACAGCCTTGGCCCATAGCTGCAACTGCACACGGTCTGGATCCAGCGGGTCATGGCGCAAGGCAGCATGGTGCTGCATGCGCCAGAACATGCGGTAGAGCACGCCAAAGCGCTCAGGGGCGCTGTTGAGCAAGGCGTGCTCGGCCAGCGTCATCCAGGCCCTGGGAACGGTTACGACCATATCCGGTGCTGCAGGCAGATCCTGCAGCTGGGTCGCGTGTTGGGGAGCGGCAAAGAGATCAGGGTGGTATTGCTGACCCGACTCAGTCAGCCAGGTGACATGCTCTGGCGGCACCTGCTGTGCCCAGAGCCAGCGGGCCATGCTGCGCCAGGAGGCCAGATCACTGCCATCACCGGGCAAGACGATGCTGTGGCGCTGCATGGCTCAGAACAGGCTGGCCTGCACGGGCTGCGGGGCCATGGGCTGCACCAGCTTGGCCGCCAGCATGGGGTCATCCAGGCTGCGCCCGGGCTGCCATCCCACACATTCCACAAAGGGCAGGATTTTGCCCAGCGGCACTTTGAGCTGGTTCAGGTCATGGCGGTGCAGCATGCGCCAGCGGCGAGCAGCCAGCAGCTTGTCCACCGACTTCACACCGAGTCCGGGCACGCGCAGCAGCATCTCACGTGGTGCCGTATTCAGGTTGACCGGAAAACGCTCGCGGTGCGCCAGCGCCCAGGCCAGCTTGGGGTCGTGCTCCAGTGACAGCATGCGCTTGCCGTGCTCGCCCACAGGCACGATTTCCTGTGCTTCAAAGCCGTAAAAGCGCATCAGCCAGTCGGCTTGGTAGAGGCGGTGTTCACGCACCAGTGGCGGTGCGATCAAGGGCAAATCGGCGCTGGCATCCGGAATCGGGCTGAAGGCCGAGTAATACACCCGGCGCAGCCCATAGCCGGTGTAGAGCCTGGCGCTGGTCAGGATGATGTCGCCGTCGTCAGCGCCATCAGCGCCCACAATCATCTGCGTGCTCTGGCCACCGGGCGCAAAGGCCTTGGGTTTGGCGGCTTGTGTGCGCAGTGAACGCGGCATGGAAGTCACCGAGGTTCTGGCGGCTTCCTTGCGCTCGGCCTTGGAGCTAGCAATGTGTTCGTGCAGCTGCCCCATGGCCTGGTGGATGGTGGCGCTGTCTTTTTCGGGCGCAAGCTGGTTCAGGCCCTGCACCGTGGGCAGCTCGATATTGATGCTCAGGCGGTCGGCATACAAGCCCGCCTCTGCCAGCAAGACTGGGTCTGCATCGGGAATGGTTTTGAGGTGGATATAGCCCTTGAAGCCATGCTCCAGGCGCAGGCTGCGCGCTACGCCAACCAGTTGCTCCATGGTGTAGTCAGGGCTGCGGATGATGCCGCTGGACAGAAACAGGCCTTCGATGCAGTTGCGCCGGTAAAAGTCCAGTGTCAGATCCACCACTTCCTTGACCGTAAAACGTGCCCGCGGGATGTTGGATGTGACGCGGTTGACGCAGTACTTGCAGTCGTAGATGCAGAAGTTGGTCAGCAGGATTTTGAGTAGGGACACGCAGCGCCCATCAGGCGTGTAGCTGTGGCAGATGCCCATGCTGGTGGTCGAGCCTATGCCGCCTGCCGTGGCATTGCGCTTGGCGCTGCCGCTGGAGGCGCACGATGCGTCGTATTTGGCCGCATCCGCAAGGATCGCGAGTTTGTTTTGCAGTTCCACTGTATGAATATACAGCACTGGGCAAGCCATTACTTTGGGCGAGGAAAACAGCTTTTGAGCCTGTTTGGGCTGCTGCTTTGGTATTTTGAGTGTTTTTGGCCTTCAAGCCAGATGCAGCAAGCGCTGGCAGCTATGAATTTTTCAGCATAAAAAAACTCCCTGCCCCTTCCTTGCGAAACAGACAGGGAGCTCCCTTGGTGCTCTTTAGAGCCACGGCTGCCGTCCAGACAGCCATGGGTAGGTGCAGATGATTTAGAAGCTGTGTGACACGCCCATATCCATGGCGCGCACGCGTTTTTCTCCGTCGGTTTTCTTCACGCCGCCGGTGACATACAGGTGGGTGCGCTTGCTCAGGTGATGCAGATAGCCCAGACCGATGTGCTGGGTCTTGATGCTGTCTGCGGCAGGAGTGATCTGGCGGCGGTCCAGGTTGTACTTGGCACGTACGGAACCTGCTGCACCTACTGGCACAGCCACACCCAGGTCATAGGTGGTGCGCTTGCCATCGGGCTCACCGTTTTCGCCACCGTCCACGACCATGCCGTTGCCCTTGCCGTCGTTGTGCGCCACGGTCAGGAAGGTCTTGGCCACGCCAAAGTCATAAGTGGCAGAACCGCCGTAGGCCTTGTCCTTGTTGGCACGCTGCATGTAGCCCAGCGACGAAGCCAGGTTGCCGTTCTTGTACAGCACAGTCACGCCAAAGGGGTTCTTGGCGCGTGCTGTGGCGGTGTCGCCATGGTTCTTCAGTGTGGCGCCTTCGGCAAACGCTGCACCGACGATGGCCTGGAAGCCATACATCTCGGGCGTGAAGTACATCACGCCGTTGTCCCACTTTTCATCGGCACCGGCACGGCGGTTGCCGCGGCCACCCACGTAGTCACCACCAAAGGCATCAGGATCGGCGGCGATGTCCAGTGTGTTGTCCGAGCGCCCCATGCGCACGACACCAAAGTCACCGCTCAGGCCCAGCACGGAGATGTCGTTGAAGAAGTGCTGTTTGTCCTTGGCTTCGCCGGTGGAGGCATCGAAGCGGTGTTCCATCTTGAAGAAGGCCTTCAGGCCGCCACCCAGATCTTCCTGGCCCTTGAAGCCCAGGGCGCTGTAGGTGCCGGAGTCCATCTTGGTGGCGGACTTGCCCAGGGCTTTTTCGCCGCTCTGAAATTGCAGACCCAGATCCACACGGCCATACATGGTCACGTCGGATTGGGCGAATGCGGAGGCTGCAGACAGCGCGGCTGTAGCCGTCAAAGCGCAGACCAGGGTGTTACGAGCAAAGTTTTGCATGAGATTCAATCAAGCCACCGCTGTTTTTGGCCACAGCGGCGCCAGACCTGTACAGGCCTGCATGTGTGCTTGAGGGGGGAAATTCAGTTCAAAAAAAGAGGCCTTTTCAAGCACTCTGTGCAGAGCTTGAAAAGGCCCGGGGTGCCAAATCAGACGCAGCCGGTTTGAGCAACTGCGCCTGTATGCGGCATTACTGCTTCAGCTTGTAGGCGATGACGTAGTCACCTGCCTTGGTGCCGATGGAGCCGTGGCCACCTGCGACCAGTACCACCATCTGCTCACCCTTGCTGTTCAGGTAAGTCATAGGAGTGGCCTGACCGCCAGCGGGCAGACGTGCATCCCACAGGACCTTGCCAGTAGCAACGTCGTAAGCGCGGAAGTTGTTGTCCACAGCAGCGCCCAGGAAGGCTACGCCAGTCTTGGTCATCAGAGGACCACCGATACCGGGCACGCCCATGTTGATTGGCAGTGGGATGGGCGACAGGTCGCGGATCGTGCCGTTGCGGTGCTGGTAGGCAATCTTGCCGGTGCGCAGGTCAGCTGCGGCCACGGTACCCCATGGTGGAGTCTGGCAAGGTACGCCCATCGGCGAGAGGAAGGGGTGCATTTTGACGGCATAACCAGCGCCTTCGTTGGCGTTGATACCTTGCTCGCCCAGGTTCATCACGGTGTCGCCAGACAACGCTTCGCGAGGAATCAGTGTCGAGACGAATGCCAGATATGTAGGCATGCCGAACATCACCTGACGCTCTGGGTCCACAGCGACGGAGCCCCAGTTAAACACGCCAAAGTTGCCGGGATACACGAGGGTGCCTTGCAGCGAAGGTGCGGTGTAGCGGCCTTCGTAGCGCAGTTGCTTGAACTGGATACGGCACATCATCTGGTCGATCAAGCTGGCGCCCCACATGTCCTTTTCGGTCAGTGCAGGTGGCTCAAAGCTCAGGGCCGAGAAGGGCTGTGTAGGCACAGTGTGTTCGCCAGGAACGTCGGTACCCTGAGGGGCAGGACGTTCACCCACAGCGTGGATAGGCGTGCCATCGCGGCGGTCCAGCACGTAGACGTCACCTTGCTTGGTAGGCAGCACCAGCGCAGGTGTGCGGCCCTTTTCCAGGTCCAGGTCGAGCAGTACAGGTTGCGAAGCCAGGTCCATGTCCCACAGGTCGTGGTGCACGGTCTGCTGGTGCCACTTGAGCTTGCCGGTCTTGATGTCCAGCGCTACGACTGCAGCGGTGTACTTTTCTTCGTCTTCGTTACGGTACTGACCCAGCTGGTCAGGCACGCGGTTACCCAGGGGTACGTAGACCAGACCCAGTTCAGCGTCGGCCGAGAACACGGTCCAGCTGTTAGGCGAAGAAGCCTTGTATACCTGATCAGGATTTGCGGGGTCGAAGGGTTCGGTTGCATCTGCATTGCCCGAGTCCCAGTTCCACAGCAGCTTGCCGGTGTGCACGTCGTATGCACGGATCACGCCCGAAGGAGATTCCACCGCATAGTTGTCGTTCACCGAGTGGCCGATGATCAGGATGTCACCCACGATCACAGGAGGCGATGTGGGGTTCAGGTAACCAGGCTGCTTGGCAGGCATGTTGTGCAGCAGATCGATGGCACCCTTGTCACCGAAGTCTTCACACACAGCACCTGTTTCGGCGTCCAGCGCGTACAGCTTGGAGTTCGAAGAAGGCAGGAAGATGCGGTTCTTGCAGTGTGCAGCGTTCTTGGCAGCAGTGGCCTGTGCCACAGGCGCTTCCAGTGCAGCAGCAGGTTGTTCGCCAGCCACCTCAACCACGGCAGCTGCCACGGGAGTGACATCAGCACCGCGGTAGAAGGACACGCCACGGCAGGTCTGGTGCTGACGGTTCGATTCCAGGCCAGCCTGGGGGTCAAAACGCCATTTTTCAGCGCCAGTGTCTGCATCCAGAGCGATGGCCAGGCTGTGCGGTGTGCACAGATACAGGGTGTCACCGATCTTGATGGGGGTGGCCTGGTAAGTGGTCTCACCCACGTCGCCAGGGCCCTTCATGTCGCCAGTGCGGATCTGCCAGGCCACGTCCAGCTTGTTGACGTTTTCAGGCGTGATCTGCGACAGCTTGGAATAGCGTTGACCGTGGTGGCTACCTGCGTAGGCTTCCCAGTCGCCTTCAGCCTGTGCTGTGTCACCCGTCTTGGCATCAGGGTTGACCACTTCCATGGACAGCTTGCCATCGGTCTCATGCTGCAGATTGAATGGAATACCGATGATGGCCACCACTGCCGACAGCAGCGATGTAGCCAGCACAGGCTTGCCAGACGCAAAAGGCTGAGAGCCGCTGACGTCGCGACGCGAAGCGGGGATAGCCAGCACAAAGCCGATGATGGCAGGCAGACCCAGACGGGTTGCCAGAGGCCACCAGTGCAGGCCGGATTCCCACAGGGACCAGATCAGCAGCACCACCAACCAGGCGGCGTACAGAGGCAGTGCCCAGCGTGCGCGCTTGATGAAACCGAATGCGGTTGCCAGCACCGCCAGACCGCTGAGGAAGTAGAAGGGACTGCCGCCCAGAGCGAGCAGGTAGGCGCCACCAAAGGTCAGTGGCAGGCCGAGAATGGCCAGAAGAACAAGGCTCAGAACACGCATGGTGTGTACCCCTTGTCAGAGAAATGAATGACGCTTGCCATGGTTGATATATGGTTTTTTTATGGATAAGAGCCCACGCAAAAGCCGCTGTTTCTGGCGCAGATGGAAGTTCTTTTTCCGATCTGCAGAAACAGCGGCCTTGCATGGACAAACGTCATCATATTTGCCGGCATCACTCCTTGTCGGCTCGCGCTGGAGCTTTGAGTAAGCACTAACAGTTTCATCAATTTCTGTTCTTACCGAAACAAAAAAATGATTTGTGTTGATATGGGGTTAACCCTGATTTTTTTTGTCGACGATTCGTTTTTCCTTGTTATAAATCCATTTTGCAAAAAGGGGTGTCATCACGCGTGAAATCTGCGCCCGGAGTGCATGCAACGCTTATGCATTGCGCTTTTCAAGGCTGAATGGGGGCAGTCCTTTGAGCAATTGCGTGCCATAGCTGGTGGCGACCAGACGTCGGTCATAGCAGTACACATGGGCCTGATCCTCTTCGGTTCGGATGGCGCGCCCTACCCATTGCGCCAGGCGGATGGCGGTGGCGGGCACGACCAGTTCATTGAACGGATTGCGGCCACTGCTGCGCAGCCATTCCGCACGTGCCTCGCCCACGGGGTCATCTGGCGGTGCAAACGGCAGCTTGGTGATGAACAGCGACTCGCACAGTGCGCCCGGCAGATCCAGACCTTCACCAAAGGACTGCATGCCAAAGATGATGGACGGCAGTCCCTGCTCCACACGCTGGCGGTGCTCGGCCAGCAGCACGGCGCGTGGCATGGCGGTCTGCACCAGCACCTGGTTGCGCATGGACGATGGCAGCGCATCCACGGCCAGGCGCATCTGTTCGCGGGAGGTAAACAGCACCAGTGCACCGGCTTCAACATGGCTGATGTCGTGCATCAGCCGCTCGACCATTTCACGCGTGAATGCCGCAGCCTCGCGTGGGTCTGTGCGGGTCTGGTGGGCAATCAGCGTGCCCTGGGCGGCATAGTCAAAGGGGCTGGCCACTTCCAGGGTCTGTACAGCGGCATCGTTGTGCAATCCCGCTTCACGCAGAAAGAAGTCAAAGCTGCCGCAGCTGGTGAGGGTGGCGCTGGTCAGCACGGCGCCGCGCACCTGGCTCCACAGATGGTGGCGCAGCGTGGCTCCGGGCAGGATGGGGCTGGCATGGCCCTTGACGACGATGTAGTCGCCCTCGACTTCCAGCGTGAACCACTTGGCATTGGGCACGGTTTCCGTGCCGTCTTCACGTACCTCGGGCTGCTGGCTCAGCAGCTGGGCGCAGTCATGCACGGCTTCCAGGCGTGGCGCCAGTGTGCCGACCTGGGCGTACAGCTGTGACAGGCGCTGGGCTTCATCAGGCTTGTCCTTGATCTCGGCCTTGAGCCCCTTGGCAATGGCGCGCAGCACGTCCAGAAAGCCGCTGGCGTGGTGCATGACCTGGGCCAGCGGCTCCAGCAGGGGCGCTGGCAGATCACCACGCGGCACGCGCACCCGCGCTGGCCCCCAGCTGTCTTTCTGACCCTTGAGCTGCTCGCCATAGACCTCCATGACAAGGCGGGCCAGCTCAGTCAGATGCTCGCGCAGACCGCTGCTGTAGCCCGCCAGATCGGCAATTTCGTCCAGATCGAGCAGCTGGCCCACGCGCAGTGCACGGCTGGCCAGCTTATCAATCCACTGCAGGCGGCTCATGTCCATCTCGCAGGCAAATTGCGACAGGGCTGTCTGCGGCAGGTGGTGGGCTTCGTCGAGGATGAGCAGGCTGTCATTCAGGTCTGGCAGCAGGCGTGCGCCCAGGCTGGAAAGCAGCAAATCATGATTGGCAACAATAACTTGTGCGGCCACCATCTCCTTGCGGCGCTCGTAATACGTGCAGTCATTGAACACCGGGCAGTGCTTGCCGGTGCAGGAGCTGCCTTCTGCAGCCACGGGGCTCCAGGCTTCCGCTTCCGGTGGGTTGGGCAGGCTGTCGCGGTCGCCATTCCACTCTCCGGCTGCCAGCGCATCGGCCATGGAGGCATAGAACTGCATGCGCGCTTCTTTTTCTGCCTGTGGGCGTGCACGGCGCTGCTCGGCGGCTTCTTCGGCAAACAAGTCGTCCACTTCCTCGCTGTTTTCACCTGAGCTGGCCAGGCGCTCGAGCTTGAGCTTGCAGACAAAGCGGCCACGCCCCTTGGCCAGCGCAAATTTGAAAGGCATGGGCATCTGCTGGGCCAGGGCTGGCAGATCCTTGTTGACCAGTTGCTCCTGCAAAGCCACCGTGGCCGTGGAAATCAGCACCCGTGTGCCGCGCATCAAGGCCATGGCAATTGCGGGTGCGGAATACGCCAGTGACTTGCCCACGCCCGTGCCTGCCTGCACTACGGCAATCGATTTTTGAGGCTCTGGAGCCCCGTCTTCCTGCTTGCCCAGCTGTGCGGCAGCCAGCGTCTGTGCCACCTGGGCAGCCATTTTTCGCTGACCTTCGCGAACGCGAAACCCCGGGATGGAGGCAACCACAGCATCAAAGGATTCCAGGGCCAGCTCGGCCCATTTTTCTTGGCTCATAACGGGGAAATCAGGCAGCAGTCTGCATCTCAGACGGCTGAAAAATTGTTTTCAATACACCGAAGCAGCATGTCATCCATTGTTTTATTTATCTTCAGCTCACCAACCGTTGCTGAAAATACAGCACAAACAACCGGCGATACAGGGGTCTGAAAACGATTTTTCATGGAGACACAATGCTGTGGAAAATTCATTATAGGTTGTGGATTTTTTTGCTGTGCAGCTACGGTTTCGTACCGCTATCTTGTGGTCAATACTGTGAGAAATGTTGTGGAAATAGGATGTAGTTGTTGGATGAGGTGATTGAAAAATCTTTTTCAATCATCTATCAACCATCCACAAGTCTGGATACAGACATGCTGTGGATAAGCTGGAGCTTTTGCGTTTTCATACATGTGAAGTTATCCAGAATTTTTTAAAGGAAGTTATCCACAGTCAGTGTGTAAGATGTAAAGCCCATGCCTGCATCTGGATGGTGTACACATGGCTTCAAGATCCTGAAGCCAGGCTTGCTGAGCAAGCCGTAGCTGTGAGAAAAAAATAACAATGCACCAGGAAAGCATTCTGTAAAGGAATATGAAGCCGCTCAGTGGCTTTTGTGTACGCGTCACCAAGAGGAGCTTTTATTGTAATTTTTATTACTCGATGCATCCTGTGAGATTCATGTTTGTATAAAAAAATATGGATCTGGCAAGGCGTTGCTTCCGGCGTGATGAGTTTTTGGTCCAAATCTGCCGCAAACATGGGCTGTCTGCGTGTGATACATGGTGCTCAGGGGCTGGCGCTACACTGCGGGGCTGCTTTTTGACGCTACGTAGCACAGACGTTTATGCACTCCACTTTTGGCTGGCTGGATGCCCTGGTTTTGGGACTGATCCAGGGACTGACAGAGTTTTTGCCCATCTCCTCCAGCGCACACCTGCGCATTCTTGGCCCCCTGCTGCCCGGTGGCTCTGACCCCGGCGCCGCGTTCACGGCCATCACGCAGCTGGGCACAGAGCTGGCGGTGCTGATTTATTTCCGCAAGGATGTGATGCGCATGCTCACTGCCTGGTTTGCCAGCCTGCCGGTCATTGGCAGCCGTAAGCCTGGTGAGGCTTTGCACCCGGATGCCAAGCTGGCCTGGCTGGTGATCCTGGGCACCATCCCCATCTGCGTATTGGGTCTGCTCTTACGCGACTGGATTGAAACCACCTTCCGCACACTGGCGCTGACTGCTGTCATGCTGATCGTCTTTGGCCTGATTCTGGGCTGGGCGGAAAAGCGTGGTGCACAGACGCGTCAGATTGGTCATCTGGGCTGGAAGGACGGCATCTTGCTGGGCTTTGCCCAGGCCATGGCGCTGATTCCCGGGGTGTCGCGCTCGGGTGGCACGATTACTGCAGGCCTGCTGCTGGGCATGACGCGTGAGGCGGCTGCACGCTTTTCCTTCCTGCTGGCCATTCCTGCGGTGCTGCTGTCTGGTTTCTATATGCTGTTTTTCAAGCGTGAGCCCATGACAGGCGAGCAGTGGGGGATGACACTGGCTGCAACAGCTGTGGCTTTTGTCGTAGGCTATGCTGTCATCGTATGGTTCATGCGCCTCATCTCCAGCAAGGGCTTTGGCGTATTCGTGATTTACCGAGTGTTGTTAGGTTTTGCCATCCTGGCTGGCCTGTACTTCGGGTTTATCCATTAACCTGGAACTGTTTGTCATACATAGATAGAGCGAGTTTGAAAGGACGCTCAACACACCATGGAAATTCCTATACTTATCGCCCTCATCATGTTGAACGGCGTTTTCGCCATGTCTGAAATCGCGCTGGTCACAGCACGCAAGGCAAGGCTACAGAAGTTGATTGATGAGGGCGATACCGCCGCAGCTGCAGCGCTCCAGCTCGGCGAAGACCCTACGCGCTTTCTCTCCACCATCCAGATTGGCATCACCTCCATTGGTGTGCTCAGCGGTATTTTTGGTGAGGCCGCTCTGGCTGGCCCCTTCTCCGACTGGCTGGAAACCTTTGGCCTGAGCATGGCTGCCGCAGATACGCTGGCCATGATCATCGTGGTGGTGGTGGTTACCTATCTGTCGATCGTGGTGGGTGAACTGGTACCCAAGCGTCTGGGCCAGGCCAATCCGGAAATGATTGCCCGCCTGGTGGCTCGCCCCATCAACTTCCTGGCCAAGGTCACCAAGCCCTTTGTGCTGCTGCTCACGGTCTCCACGCAAGGCCTGCTGAAGCTGCTGGGCGTGAAGGAGAGCAAGGAAGCCACCGTCACCGAAGATGAAATCCACGCCGTTCTGGCAGAAGGCACCAGCTCTGGCGCCATCGAGCAGAGCGAGCACACCATGGTGTGCAACGTGTTCCGTCTGGATGACCGTCAGATTTCGTCGCTGATGGTGCCGCGCTCCGATGTGGTGTGTCTGGACGTCAGCGCCAGCTACGAAGAGCAGCTGGCCACCATTGAGGAATATGACCACCAGCGCTTCCCCGTGGTGGACGGCAGCCTGGAAGACATGATTGGTGTGATCACGGCCCGCCAGTGGATGATGCTGGCGCTCAACGGTCAGCGTGATCTGCGCCATGCAGGCGATGCGCTGGAAAAGCCGCTGTACATTCCGGAAACCATTACCGGCATGGAGCTGCTGGAAAACTTCAAGAACACCGGCGCACGCATGGCCTTTGTGATTGATGAATACGGCGCGGTGCAGGGTCTGGTGACGCTGCATGACTTGATGGAAGCCATTACCGGTGAATTCGTGAGCGAAGACCCGAGCGATGCCTGGGCCATCCAGCGTGAAGACGGCAGCTGGCTGCTGGACGGTCATATTCCAATCGTCGAGCTGAAGGACCGCCTGGGCCTGAAGCACGTCCCTGAGGAAGAAAAGGGCCGTTACCAGACACTCAGCGGCATGATGATGCTGCTGACCGGCAAGCTGCCCTCGGTGACTGACAAGGTGGTCTGGGACTCCTGGCAGTTTGAAGTGGTCGATATGGACGGCAAGATCATTGACAAGATCCAGGCCACCCGACTGCCAGACCCCACCGTGGTCAATGTGCAGACGGAAGACTGACGCAGTCTTTAGGCACAGCGTAAAAAAAAAAAAGCAGCCGCAAGGCTGCTTTTTTTGTGCCTGCTTCAGGCCTGTGGCTGCAGTGCAGCCCTGAGTGCTGGCAGCACCATCTCGCGCAGCAGGGGCGCAAAGTACTCGTCCATGGGAGCATCGATGGGCCACCACTGCATGGCTTCAATTTCCGCAGCAATCTGCACATCAGGCGTGTGTGCCAGCGATGCGTAAAACACCTGGGCCTGTACCTGGGTGTTGGCTTCATTGGCGGCGCGGTGGCTGAACTGGCCCAGCGCCTGCCATGGGGTGCAGGAGGCATCCCACTGCAGTTCTTCGAGCAGCTCGCGCTGCAGTGCCTGTGGGGCTGTTTCTGCACCGTCGATCTTGCCGCCGGGCAGCATCCAGATTCGGCTGCCGCGCTTGCGCACGACCAGCAGCTGGTGCTGTGGGTTGAGCAGACAGCCTGTAGCGAGGAACAAGGTGTTCATGGGAAGGCCGAAGGTTTAGCGCATACGCCTGTCACCATAGGCACACCAGCCGGGCTTGGGGCCTTTCTTGGGGTGCAGACGGCAGGTTTCCGGGCGCTTTTCGTAGACCGTGCAGCGGCGTGTCTGTGCATCCAGAAAATTGCAGTCGCCGCTGGCGCGGCGGGCCATGGTGAAGATATTGTGCTTGGGGTTGTAGTGGTCGATCAGCTTGGCCTTGAGCAGGCGCTTGGCGATCAGCTTGTGGTCCACATGGTCGACTTCAAACGGGTCCACCAGACCCAGGCGCACCAGATCGGACAGCTGCACTTCCAGCGGCATGGTGCAGCAGTTGGCCCCGCAGGTGTCACACATGCCGGGTTTGTATTTGCTCCAGGTTTCGAGACGGTCCACGTCTACGATGCGGATGGCGGGTTTCATCAGAAATGCAAAGCAGCCAGGGTGTGGGTGCTCATAAAAAAAGATAGCTTCTTGCGCTTGTTTGACAAGGGTTTTCAATATAAATGCCTTGAAATTCAAGGAATATCAAGCGCTGAAAGCTATGGTTTTGAAAGTGTGAGGTGGGTGTGGCAGGGCCACGCGGCAGCGCACTATAGCGAGCGATGCAGTCGCTGGTGCAGCGCATAAAAAAAGCCTGCGCATGCTGCGCAGGCTTGTGAGGAAAGTGAGGCGTATGGGGTCAGGGTGATTGGTGTACACCCACCAGAAACTGGCTGCAGATGGACTGCGCCGACGCATTGCGTGCGCCTTCCGGAGGGATGCTCAGCTTGTCAGCCACCGCGCTGTACTGGCGCTTGAGCGTGCTGCCCGTGAGCATGCCCAGTGTATGGACCTGTGTGGTGGTGAGCATCTGGTTGTCTACGGCCTGCTGCATGGCGACGCAGACGCTGCTGATGGCGTCATAGCGTGCCACGGTGTTGGCGTAGAAAAAATAGCCACCGCCAAAGCCAAGAATGGCTGTGAGGATGGCGATCACAAAAACCTGCCCTTTACGCATGATGAATTCCTAGTCTTTCTTGGCACGCAGCACCTGACCATTGGCTGCATCGACCTTGATTTCCATGACAGTGAAATCAGGCTGCAGCACATCGACCTGGTAGGTGACCGTGCCCCAGTGGTTGTCGAGCTCCGCCTTTACGGCCTTGCCCGGTGTGTGGGCTGTAGCGGCCTGAATGGCCTTGGACATGTCGATCTTAGCCTGCTCGGCACGCTGCGCATCCTTGCGCTTGGCAGGACCATCATTGGCATGCAGGCGGGCCTGGCCATCGGCGGCATTGACCCAGACTTCCACGCTGTCACCCGCAGGGGTCAGCACCTGCACTTCATAGCGCACGCCTGTTCCCTTGCCGTCGTCGAGTTCCACTTCCAGCGCCTTGCCGGGCACAGTCTTGGTGGCGTTCTGAATGGCCTGCTCCAGACTGATCTGGACATCGCGGGTCAGGGTCTGCCACTGAGCGGGGCTGTCGGCCTGCGCGGCCCAGCTGATGCTGGAAAGTGCGAGGGCGGCGATAAGGTGGCGGTGTATGCGCATGGAGGAATCCTTCGAAGAGTCATGGACTCCCACAGGCTACTCCAGCAGGCAGCGCCTGTGTGTCGGAATGTGGCTCGGAATGTTGCAAAAGGTTGTGGGCATGCACCGCCTGCAGGCGCTTACTTTTGCAGGCGTGCCGGGGCCAGCAGCTCGGTCTGCACCCTCTGGCGCAGCAGCTGTTCATCGACAGGCTCTGCCAGCAGCAGATTGCGCGCCAGCAGGCTGTAGCCAGCAGCGCTCTGTATGCCGTAGCCGCCCTGCGCTGCCACCCAGAAGAACTCTGGCACATGGCTGTCCCAGCCAATCACCATTTCGCCATCGGCCACAAAGGAGCGCAGCCCGGCCCAGGTGTGTGAGGGGCGGCGGATGCTCAGCGTGGTGGCCTGCTCAATGTTCCAGATGCCGGTGGCGATGTCTTCTTCCTCAGGCTGCACATCGTGCGGATAGGTGGCATCGGCATTGGCGGGAGAGCCCAGCAGCTGCCCTGCATCGGGTTTGAAGTAAAAGCGCTCGTCGGCGCTGATGACGGCAGGCCAGTGCGTGGCATCCAGCCCCTCAGGCACGGGGAAGGTGAATGCACTGCGGCGAGCAGGCACCAGGCCCATGGCGCGTGCCCCGGCCAGTTCACCGATGTGGTCCGCCCAGGCCCCGGCTGCGTTGACCAGGGTGCGGGCCTGTGCCGTGCGGCCATCGGCCAGCGTCACCGTCCAGGTGCGGCGGGCTCCGTCCAGCGCCAGTGCACTGACTTCGGCGTTGCACCACAGCTGACCACCGGCTTGGCGCATGCCGCGCAAAAAGCCCTGGTGCAGGGCGTGCACGTCAATATCGCGTGCGCCATCGTCCACAAAGCCATCCACGATACTGTCATTGAGCACGGGCACCAGCGCACGCAGTGCATCGCCGTCCAGGCGCTGGGCATCGGGCGAGTGTTTGACGGCTTCGGCATAGGCGGCATCGATCAGCGCTTTCTGCGCAGCCGTGCCTACATACATCACACCGCGTGGATGCAGGATGGGGTAGTCCGTAAAGCCAGCGGGGGGCTGCTCGTAAAACGCCCGGCTGGCACGCGTGAGCGCCTGCACCTGCAAGGGGCCGTAATGCTCTTCAAACAGCGCTGCCGAGCGGCCTGTGGTGTGGTAGCCGGGCTGGCTTTCGCGCTCCAGCACCAGTACCTGTCTGCCGGCCTGTGCCAGCTGCCAGCCAACGGATGCACCAGCCATGCCTGCACCGACCACGATCACATCCCAGATTGCTTCGCTCATATTCGTTTCACTCCTCGTGACAGCCTCTGACCATACACCGCCCTGACAGGCGTGGTGTTTTTATCAGCCATCCGGGCACGGTTGATGCATATCAATACCTATGCGGGTAATCGCTTGCACTTGAACAGATAGTTACATGTTCTGTAGGGAAGTGCCGATACTTCTCAACAGATAACTTTTGGTCACAAATGGCTGCCTCTTTTTTATGTCTTCCTGGCTGCAACGAATTCGTCTCTCCCACAACTTTCTGATCCTTGGCTGTATTGCACTTCTGATGGTGCTGCTGCCGTTGAGCCTCTATGTGAACACCCTGGTTCAGGCCATGCAGCAGGCCGAACGTGAAGCACAGGGCATGCCGCCCATCATGGCTGTCAATGCGGCCGTGCAGCGCCTGCAGGCCCACCGTGGCACTACGGCTGGCATGCTCGGCGGGGATGCCACCATGGCCCAGCGCCGCCCTGCCCTGCGTGATGCCGTCAGCAGTCTGCTGGCCAAGGCCCAGCAAGAACTGCAGCAGGCCGATGCGCCTCAGGACATCACCCAGCAGCTGCAACAGCTGGTGCGTACCTGGCAGCAGCTGGAGTCCGCCGTGTCTGGCCGCACGATCACCGCGACCCAGAGCATGGCCCAGCACACCCAGCTGGTGAACCAGCTGCTGCAGCTCAATGAAACCCTGATGCACCACTACCGCCTGAATGTGACGCCCCGTGCAGACAGCCAGGCGCTGATGCAGGCCCTGCTGTCTCAGGCACCGCTGCTGAGTGAAAACCTGGGCCTGCTGCGTGGCCAGGGCGCAGGCTTTCTGGCCCAGCAAGAATTGCCCCCAGAAAGCCGGGGCACGCTGCGTGCGCTGCAGCGCCGTGTGGCGGAACTGCTGGACGCCTCTGGCCGCTCGCTGCAGCGCGGCATGCAGGCCAATGCAAGCTATCGCGATGCGCTGTCTGAGCCAGCTAAGAACGTGGCCAGCCTGACCGCCAGCGGCCTGAAGCTGGCCAATGAGGAACTCATCGAAGCCAGCAGCCTGACACTGCCCGCCCCCCAGTTTTTTGACAGCCTGACCCGTGCCATTGACGCCGTCAACGACATCACGGTGCAGGGCACGCAGCTGCTGAGCGATCAACTGCAAGCAGAGGCGCGCCAGTACCGCAACCAGCTGATCATGCTGCTGGTGGTGATGGGCCTGGCCCTTGCGGCCTCGATTGCCCTGGCAGCCCTGTTTGTGCGCTCCATGCTCGTGCCGTTGCAGCATGCGGTGCAGCTGGCGCAGGCAGTGGCTCAGGGCGATCTGAGCGGCGCTGATGTACCAGTGGGCACGAATGAAGTGAACCAGCTGCTCGATGCCCAGCAGCAAATGCGTGCCCGTCTGCGCCCCATGGTGGCGCAGGTGCGCAGCGGTGCAGACAGCGTGGCCGCGGCCAGCTCCGAGATTGCACAGGCCAATCTGAACCTGTCCAGCCGCACGGAAAACCAGGCCAGCGCGCTGGAGGAAACGGCGGCCTCCATGGAAGAGCTCAGCGCCACCGTGCGCAACAACGCCGACAACGCACGCGAAGCCAGCCAGCAGGCGTATTCCGCCCGCGAAGTGGCTGTGCAGGGCGGTGAGGTGGTCGAGCGCGTGGTACAGACCATGCACGGCATTCACGAAAGCAGCCGCAAGATTGCCGACATCATTGGCGTGATTGATGGCATTGCCTTCCAGACCAATATCCTGGCGCTGAACGCTGCGGTCGAGGCCGCACGTGCCGGTGAGCAGGGCCGTGGCTTTGCCGTGGTGGCTGGTGAGGTGCGTGCGCTGGCAGGCCGCAGCGCGGAGGCGGCCAAGGAGATCAAACAGCTGATTGAAACCAGCGTCGCTCGCGTAGGCGAAGGCAATACGCTGGCCCACCAGGCCGGCGAGACCATGGTGGAAGTGGTGCAGGCCATCGAGAAGGTCAACAGCATCGTCGCCGCCATCAGCGGTGCCAGCGAAGAGCAGGCCAACGGCGTGGCACAGGTGGGTGAAGCCGTGCAGCAGATGGACCAGGCCACCCAGCAAAACGCTGCGCTGGTGGAGGAAATGTCTGCCGCTGCCCACAGCCTCAAGCAGCAGGGGCAGGAGCTGGTGCAGGCCGTGTCTTTCTTCCGCATGGAGCAAGATGGCCAGCGCATGGAGCATCAGCCACTGCTGCAGACTTGATGCTCTAAAAACAAAAGCTGCCAGCGCTGGATAGTTCAAGCTTTCAGCATGAAATAGCTTGCAAAAGCTTATAAATTCAGCGCAAACAGCTATCTTTTAAAGAGAAAAACCGCCTTTTGGCGGTTTTTCTTTGTGTGCAGCAAGGCTGCATCAGCCTTGCTGCGACAGGTCTGCCATCAATGGTGGTGGCCGTGGCCGCCATGCACGTGGCGGTGTTCAATTTCCACAGGCTCAGCGGCACGCACTTCCGTGACCTTGCAGCTAAAGCGCAGGGGCTTGCCAGCCAGCGGATGGTTGCCGTCCAGAATCACCACGGGGCCCTTGATCTTCACCACGTTGTAGATCTGGGGCAGGCCCTGGTCGTTGGTGCCGCGCAGCTGGCCGCCCACCTTGACCCCGGGAGGAAATTCACCCTTGGGGATGTTGCGCATCAGGCTTTCGTCGCGCTCGCCAAAGCCTTCTTCCACGCTCAGGTCGATGGTCAGCGTATCGCCCACGGCCTTGCCTTCCAGCGCAGCTTCCACCTTTTCAAAGATGTTCTGGTAGCCACCGTGCAGATAGGCCACATCGCCCTTGTCCAGCAATGGGCCGGCAATGCCGCCCTTGAGGATTTCGTGGATCTTGTAGTTCAGCGTAACTGCTGTGTCTTTGGTGATGTTCATGTGCGTTGCCAGGAAAAATGGCGGCCAGGCCGCCATGGTTGGGATGCGTGGCATTGTCACCCATGCGCTGCCAACCTTGCAGCACATGGGTGCGTTGCCTCAGTCTCAGGCTCAGGCCTGTGGCACTTCGTCTTCGCTCGCACCGGGGTGGCGGGCAAAGCGGCGGGGCTGCGCACCGTGCACCGGGGCATGGCTGTCCCAGGGCCAGCCGCCAAACTGCGTGCGGCGGAAGTCCTGCATGGCCTGCATGATTTCCTGCTGCGTGTTCATCACAAAGGGGCCGTACTGCACCACAGGCTCACGGATGGGCTTGCCCTGCAGCAGCACCAGTTCCGCCGTCTCGCTGCCGGTGTTGACCAGCTCCAGCGCACGTCCCGCTTCCACCTGCAGCGCGGCGTGGGCATCCAGCGCCTGCCCGGCCAGCTGCAGGCGGTTGCCCACAAACCAGTAGAGCATGCGGCGGGTTTCTGCACCCTTGGCTGCAGGCAGGGTCCAGCGTGCGCCGGGTTCCAGGCTGATGGTCCAGATGGCCAGGTCTGCGCCCTCCTGCGAAGCCCAGGACTCGGGTGGTGCAGGCAGGGGCGCATCGGCGCCTTCCAGCGCACCGGCGATCACGGTCACCGTGGTGTGCTTGCCGCCTTCATCGGTGTGGTGCAGGCGCGGAATGCGCTCGTTCCACAGCATGGTGAAGTGGGGCTTGACCATCTTGTGGCTGGCAGGCAGGTTCAGCCAGATCTGGAACAGCTCCAGCGGATTGGGCTGGTCGGTGTTGAGCAGCGGAAACATCTCGCTGTGCATGATGCCGGCACCGGCCGTGACCCACTGCACATCACCACCGCCAAAGCGTGCGGCAGCGCCCAGGGAGTCTGCATGGTCGATCAGTCCCTTGCGCACCAGGGTCACGGTCTCAAAGCCACGGTGGGGGTGACCCGGGAAGCCGGGCACGTGCTCGCCGTGGTACATCGAGAAACCGTCCTTGTTGCTGAAGTCGCTGCCCATGGGGCGGTCCTCCAGCTCCACGGCCTGCACGCCCAGCTGGCCATCCCCGGCAGGATAGGCATCGTTGTGGTGGGCGCAGAACAGGAAGGGGTCAATACAGGGCCAGCGAGCGCCCAGTGGCAGCGATTGGATGATGGGGGATGCAGACATGGTGTCGCTCTCCAGTTGGTGCTGCCATGTTCACCCCCATGGCGAACAACTTGCAGCGTTGCAATGCTTCAAAGATAAGGCCGGATGGATGCCTTACCAAGCCCCTGAAGCTGCAACAGAGCGTTCCAGTGGCAAGACAGTGCAGTCTGTTAGCGTGGCTTTGGTGCTGGCGGCATGTCTAATCCGCGCTGCACAGCAGGGCGCTCCAGCCAGCTGGCCAGTACGCGCTGCACGTTGCGAAAGCTCGCCAGATCCAGCAGCTCATCGGCCTCGTAGTTCACATGCAGGCAGCGCACCCAGGGCAGCACGGCAATGTCGGCAATGGTGTAGTCATCGCCCATGATCCATTGGCGGCCTGCCAGTCGCTGGTCCAGCACACCGAGCAGGCGCTTGGCTTCATTCACATAGCGCTGCAGCGGGCGCTTGTCTTCAAAGTCCTTGCCGCCATAGCGGTGGAAAAAGCCGACCTGGCCGAACATGGGGCCTGCACCTCCCATCTGCCACATCAGCCATTGCAGGGTTTCGTAGTGCTGCACGGCATCCATGGGCAGCAGCTGGCCGGATTTTTCTGCCAGATAGATGAGGATGGCACCCGATTCAAACAGCGCCAGCGGCTGACCGCCGGGGCCGTGTGGATCGAGGATGGCGGGGATTTTGTTGTTCGGGTTGAGCGCGAGGAACTCGGGCGAGAACTGCTCGTTGGCGTGGATGTCTACGCGATGTGCTTCGTAGGGAATGCCAGCTTCCTCCAGCATGACGGACACCTTGATGCCGTTCGGTGTGGGCAGGGAGTACAGCTGCAGCCAGTCCGGAAACTGGGCGGGCCATTTGCGGGTGATGGGATGTGCGTGCTCATGCTGCATACGTGCGCCTCAGACCTGAAGAAAACAAGCCTGCGCAGCCCTTTCCGGGCCATGCAGGAAGACGTTTTCATCTTACAGGGGAAGGCTGAGCCGCAGCTGTCACCCGCGCAGCGCCTCAGGGTGCGGGGGGCGTGCCGTCTTTGTTCACGATGGCCACGTTCAGTCCCTGCTCGGTCACCGTGATGGCACCGGGCTGCAGGCCCAGGCTGTCGGCCAGCTCCAGATCTTCTGCAGGGACGGTGTACAGCGCAAAGCCCTGCAGTGCCTGCTGCGCCACGCGCAGGTCATAGGTCTTGACCATGTCTGCCAGCGCAGGATCCGCCCCCGTCAGCGCCAGCTCCTGCACCTCGACCCGCTCGGCACGCACGCTGCGGTCACGCGGTTCGTAGTACAGGCCAAAGCGCACCTGCAGCTGCCCCTGCAGCGGCTGGCGCAGCACCGGGCCGGTGAGCTGTATGGTCAGCATGGTCTGGATCTGGTTGCTGGTGGGCAGCATCTGCAGCTGGGGCTGCGCGACCTGCAGCTGCAGCAGACCGGCTACTGGGTACTGTCTGGGGAAATGGTGGCTCAGGCCCTGATCTAGCTGTACCTGCGTCACGCTGATTTGGGTTGGCACAGCCTGCGAGCAGGCACTGATCCACAGGGTGCTGGCAGCGGCGGCGGCCAGCAGAAAACGACGGCGAAACATGACAGGGATAGGGTTTGCCTGCGGAGCGCTCACAGGCAGTGGAATTGATGGCGAAAACGCTTTTTGCGTAGATGCAGCAAGCGCTGCGTGCTCTTTATTTTTTCAGTTTAGCGCAAGGTCCAAACACGTGTTGTGAGCAGCTGTCACAGCCTTGGCGTCCACCCCGGAGCACGCTTATTCCGCTTGCAGATAGCGCTGCTGCAGCTCGTGCTGGGCGTCATCGTCCAGCTGCAGCACTTCGCGCAGATAGGTCTGCATGCCACCGTATTCCTGGTTCACCATGCTGTAGGCACTGTCCAGAAACGCGGGCTGTACACGCCACACCACGTCCAGCACTTCCTGCGGGATGGACTGCGCCGCACGTGCCCGCAGGGCCGCAGGGCGCTGGTAGAACTGGTTGGTCAGCAGATAGTCCTGCTGAATGTCGCTGCGGCTCACCCCCAGCACTTCCAGAAACAGAGCTGCGGCCCAGCCGGTGCGGTCCTTGCCTGCGGTGCAGTGGAACACCAGGGGCTGGTCAGACTGCAGCAGCAGATCGAAGAAGTTCGCAAAGTGTGTGGCGTTGTCGCGCACAAAGCTGCGGTAGGTCTGCTCCATGATGGCCACAGTGTCTTCCACGCTCAGCTGCCCGCCAGCATTGAGCATGCCCATGGCTTTTTGCACCACGGTGGGCTCTACGCTCAGCGCGTGCACCTGCAGGTGGGGCCAGGCGTAGCTGTCGGCAGCGCGTTCCTGCACACCGCGAAAGTCGGCGGCGCGGTGTACACCCAGCTGCTGCAGCTGCTGCACGCCTTCTGGCGTCAGACCGGCCAGATGGTCTGAGCGAAACACCGTGCGCCAGCGTACGCTGCGGCCCTGTGCGCCGGTGTAGCCGCCCAGGTCGCGGAAGTTGCTGGTTCCAGGCAGGGCGATATGGCGTGGCAGGGGATTACGCATGGGCAGACTTTCGAAAAAACAGTTCATGACAGCGCAGCGCATCAAAAAACGCTGCAGTACAGCCTCGATTGAAGCGTAGTGCAGCGTTTTTGTCAGCCACCCATGCATCGCACAGGGGTGTGCGTCAATTACGCATTGCTCAGCAAATGCTTGCCCACCAGTCCGGTGATCTCAAACATGCCTACGCGCTCCTTGCCAAACACGGGCAGTAGCTTGGCATCGGCGACGATGACGCGCTTGTCCTTGGGGTCCTGCAGGTTGTTGGCCTTCACATAGTCCCAGACCTTCTTGACCACCTCGGTACGTGCGACGGGTGCATCGCCAATCACGGCCGCCAGTGCCGCATCGGGGCGGAAGTTGGCCGCCGCAGGCTTGCGCGTTGCCGTCTTCTTGGCAGCAGGTGCTTTTTTGGCGGCAGCGCTTGTCCTGCCTGTGCCAGCAGCTGCAGTTTTTGCAGGTGCTGCGCTCTTGCGGGAGGGGTACTTGCTGGCTTCGAACTCAAAGTTCACCTTGCCTGCGGCCGCATCCCAGACCAGGAAGGCCTTGAAGTTGCGGCGCGTGCGGTTGGAGACAAACTTCTCCAGCAGGTCGGTCTTGCCGGTCGTCAGCAGCTTGCTCATCTGCGCGCGCTCAATGGGCTGCTGCAGGATGATCTGGCCACTCTTGAAGTCGCAGCTGGGCGTGGGTTGTGCAGGCGTAGGCACGGAATGGCTGCAGACATAGTTGCTGCCATGCTCGAACACGGGCGCACCGCACTTGGGGCAGTTGCCCAGCGACTGCTGGCCGCTGAAATCTACGGGGCCGCTGGCTTCGGCTTCTTTTTCATCTTCGCCAAAGTCAAACTCGAGCTTGAAGTTGCTGTGCTCTTCATCGCGCACGATGGTCACTTCTGCCACAAAAGGCCAGCCTGCCTTGGAGCGGAAGCCTTCCAGGGGGCCCAGGCGGCGGTCACGCAACAGCTGCTCGGCCTCGTGCGTTTCAAAGGTGCGGCCCGCAGGCGACTTGGTGAACGAGAAGCCGCAGCCATCGCTGTGGCCATCGGCACCCGTGCAGCCATAGCGGCGGTAGTTTTCCTTCACAACGCCGCCACAGTTGGGGCAGGGCGTAGCCAGGGTGGCGTAGTCACCGGGGATGGTGTCGCGGTCGTACTCCTTGGCCTTGCGCACGATTTTTTCTGTCATCGCCGCAATTTCCTGCATGAAGGCGGCACGCGAGAGCGCGCCCTTCTCCATCTGGGCGAGCTTGTACTCCCACTCACCAGTCAGATCGGCGCGGCACAGCTCATCCACCTGCAGACCGCGCAGCAGTGTCATCAGCTGGAAAGCCTTGGCAGTGGGGATCAGTTCGCGGCCTTCGCGCAGCATGTACTTTTCGGTCAGCAGACCTTCAATGATGGCCGCACGTGTGGCTGGTGTGCCCAGGCCCTTTTCCTGCATGGCTTCGCGCAGCTCGTCGTCTTCCACCTGCTTGCCCGCGCTTTCCATGGCGCCCAGCAGCGTCGCTTCCGAGTAGCGGGCTGGGGGCTTGGTCTTCAGGCCCTTGGGCTGGGCATCGCTGGTCTGGGGCTTTTCGCCGGGCTGCACGGCCACCAGAGGCTGGCCCTTGTCGCCTTCCTTGGCGTCTTCCACTTCGTTGGCAGCTTCCTTGCCGTAAATCGCCAGCCAGCCGGGTTTGACCAGCACCTTGCCTTCGGTCTTGAAGTGGTGCTGCTCCACCTGGCTGATGCGGGTGGTCACCTGGTACTCGGCGCTGGGGAAGAAAACGGCCATGAAGCGGCGCACCACCAGGTCGTACAGCTTTTGTTCGGCCTCAGACAGGCCTGAAGGTGCCTGCGTGGTGGGGATGATGGCAAAGTGGTCCGACACCTTGCTGTTGTCAAAAACGCGCTTGGTGGGACGCACATAGCCAGCTTCTACGGCCTGCTGGGCATAAGGGGCCAGATGGCGCATGCCGCTGCCTGCCAGCATCTCAAAGGTCTGGCGTGCCACGGGCAGATAGTCCTCGGGCAGGGCGCGAGAATCGGTACGGGGGTAGGTTAGTGCCTTGTGGCGCTCGTACAGGCTTTGCGCCAGTGCCAGCGTGGTCTTGGCGGAGAAACCAAACTTGCCGTTGGCCTCACGCTGCAGGCTGGTCAGGTCAAACAGCAGGGGCGAAGCCTGGGTGGTGGGCTTGCTCTCTTCGGTGACGGTGGCAGGCTTGCCCTTGACGGCGGCGGCAATGGCCTCGGCTTCCTGCTTGCTCCAGACGCGGTCGGCCTTGGCTTCGGCGTCCTCGCTCTTTTTCCACTGCGGGTTGAACCACTTGCCCAGGTACTGACCGGCCTGTGCATCGAAGGTGCCATGCACTTCCCAGTAGTCGCGGCTGACGAACTTGCGGATTTTTTCTTCGCGGTCTACGACCAGCGACAGCGTAGGCGTCTGCACGCGACCCACCGTGGTCAAAAAGAAACCGCCGTCGCGCGAGTTGAAGGCCGTCATGGCGCGGGTGCCGTTGATGCCGACCAGCCAGTCGGCCTCGGAGCGGCTGCGTGCCGCATCGGCCAGGCCCTGCATCTGCTGTTCGCTGCGCAGCTTCTCAAAACCTTCGCGGATGGCCTGGGGCGTCATGGACTGCAGCCACAGACGCGCAATCGGCTTGCCCAGCGTGCCCTTGGCACCACCGGCGTACTGCTCGATCAGGCGGAAGATCAGCTCACCTTCGCGGCCCGCGTCACAGGCGTTGATCAGCTGGGTCACGTCCTTGCGCTTGGCCTGCTTGACCACGGCGTTCAGGCGGCTCTTGGTCTTGTCGACAGGCTTGAGGTCAAAGCGCGGGGGAATCACCGGCAGATTCGCAAAGCTCCACTTGCCACGCTTGACGTCAAATTCTTCCGGCGCCTGAATTTCCACCAGGTGGCCTACGGCGCTGGTGACCACAAACTGCGCGTTTTCAAAATGGTCTTCGTGCTTGTCGAACTTGCCATAGACGGGCGTGAGGGCGCGCACAATGTCTTGCGCCACTGACGGTTTTTCCGCTATTACCAAGGTTTTTGTCATTCATTGCTCTCGTGATTTGCAACGACCGCCCACCGGCTGGTGAGCCACCGCTCCTACAATTTCGTCCTTCACGCACGCGTGTGTGCGCGCACGTGCATGTGTGCATACATATTTAAGTTATCAGAGATTTCAATGCCCAGCACATCACGCCCCTCATCTTCCAGACCCGGCAAGCGCATACAGACACGTCGCTCAGGTGTACATGGCAAAGGGGTGTTCGCCGTGCAGGACATCGCCGCACGCGAGACCATCATTGAATACATTGGCGAAGTCATCCATGCGGAAGAAGCCGAACGCCGTCACCCGCATGACCCCAGCCAGCCCAACCACACGTTCTACTTTCAGGTCAGCGACGAGGTGGTGATTGATGCCACCTACGGCGGCAATTCCTCACGCTGGATCAACCACAGCTGCGCCCCCAACTGCTACACGGTCGAGCGCGATGGCCGCATCTTCATTGTGGCGCTGCGCCCTATCCGTGCCGGTGAAGAGCTGACCTATGACTACGGTCTGATGGTGGCAGAGCGCTACACCAAGGCGCTGAAGGCCGAATACGCCTGCTACTGTGGTGCGCCCACCTGCCGTGGCACCATGCTGGCCCCCAAGCGTGGCTGGCGCCCGCCCATGCCCGAAGACTTTGACCAGGACGGGAATCTGCTGTGAACACCTCTCCCACCCATTGGCCCGCTGAAGACCTGTGGCTGGCCATTGCCCCCCGTCTGCCCGGTTTTACGGTGGAAGTGCTGCCGGAGATTGACTCCACCAACACCGAACTCATGCGCCGTGCACGCGCAGGCCGTGCCGAGCCCATCGTGCTCGTGGCCGAGTCACAGACCGCAGGGCGTGGCCGTCAGGGCCGCAGCTGGCTGAACCAGCCCGGTGACTGCCTGATGTACTCGCTGGGGCTGGTGCTCAATCCGGTGGACTGGTCAGGCCTGTCGCTGGTGGTGGGCCTGAGCATTGCGGAATCCCTGCAGGCGGCGGCCCTCCCCGGTCAGCCGCGCATTGGGGTGAAGTGGCCGAATGACCTGTGGCTGCAGGATGGCCGCAAGCTGGGTGGCACGCTGATTGAAACCGCCAACCTGCCCGCTGGTGTGGCTGCACCCTGTTTTGGCGCAGGGGCTGGTGTGCCGCGTTTTGTCATCATCGGCACGGGCATGAATGTGCGCCTGCCGCAGATGCCGGGACTGCTCACACCTGCGGCTTGCCTGCAGGATGTAGATGCCCGCTGGACCGCACCAGCCGCGCTGCAGCAACTGCTGCCACCGCTGGTGGAGGACGTGCTGCTGTTTGCCGAGCAGGGCTTTGCGCCGTTTCAGCAGCGCTTTGCCGCGCGTGACGTGCTGCATGGTCAGCAGGTGCATTTGAGCGATGGCAGCAGCGGGCTGGCCGCAGGCGTGCTGGCCGATGGCACACTGCAGCTGCGCACGGCCGATGGTTTGCGCAGCGTCATCAGCGGTGATGTCAGCGTGCGCCCTGTGCATATGGACCTGCCGCCTGCTGCGGCCTGATTTCAAGGAGCTGTACATGTTGCGTTTTGCCTTGCTGGTGCTGCTGCTTGCCAATGCTGGCTATCTGGCCTGGAGCCAGGGCTGGATGGCGACATTGGGCTGGGCGCCTGAAGAACAGGCCGAGCCCTACCGCCTCAAGCAGCAGGTGCGCCCTGAAGTGCTGAGCATCGTGCAGCCTGGCACGGCAGCGACGACTGCAGCGCCCACTCCTGCCTCGGCTCCTGCTGCCAGCGTTGCCGCTGCGCCTGCACAGCCCATGCCACCGGAGCCTTTGGAGGAAATCATTCCCGAGGCCACGGTCTGCCTGCAAAGCGAAAACATGAATGAAGCCCAGTACCGCAAGCTGCAGGAGGCACTGCGCAGCAGCGACCTGCCCTCGAGCAGCTGGGAGTTTGTGCCCACGCAGGTGACGGGGCGCTGGATGGTCTATCTGGGCAAGTTCGCCAATGAAATGGCCATGGAAAAGCGCCGTGCCGAGCTGCGCGCCCGCAAGATTGCCTATGACCGTGCGGGCGGCAATTTGGAGCCCGGCCTGTCGCTGGGGCGCTTTTCCAGCGAAGAAGCGGCCACGCGTGAGCTGGGCCATATGCTCAATCAGGGCATACGTGGGGCACGCGTGGTGCAGGAGCGCGCACCGCAGACGCTGTATGCCCTGCGCATGAGCGAATCCACCGCAGCACAGCGCACCCTGCTGCAGGGGCTGGAGCCTGCGCTGGAAGGCAAGCGCATGCAGCCCTGCCCTTGAATGCAGGCATAAAAAACCCGCAGGGCATGGGCCTCTGCGGGGATGAGCGATATGCGAGCGCGGTAAGGGCGTGGATCAGTTCACGCTGATGTTGGCCGCCTTGGCCACCGCCTTCATCTTTTCCACTTCGCTGGCGATCTGCTGGGTAAAGGCTTCGCTGGAAGTGCCAGACACGTACATGCCCTGTGCGTCCATGCGCTTCTTGACGGCTGGGTCCTGCAGCGCTTCAGCCACGGCCTGCTGCACGCGTGCGATCTGCTCTGCAGGCGTGTTCTTGGGCGCGACCAGACCGAACCAGGAAGGATCGTTCAGCTCAGGGTGACCGGCTTCGGCATAGGTGGGTACTTCAGGCAGCACGGCCAGACGCTCGGGCCAGGACACGGCAATGGCGCGCAGCTTGCCGGACTGGATATGGGGCAGCGAGGAGGCCACCTGGTCAAAGTACACGGGCACCTGGCCGCCCAGCACGTCGTTGATGGCGGGGCCTGCACCACGGTAGGGGATGTGCAGCATGTCTACGCCTGTGGCCTTGATGAACTGCTCGCCCCACATGTGGCCGATGGTGCCGTTGCCGGGGGTGGCATAGCTCACCTTGCCGGGGTTGGCCTTCAGATAAGCCACCAGTTCCGCAAAATTCTTGGCGGGAATCAGCTGGGGGTTGATCACCATGACGCCGGGCGCCTTGACGATTTCGGACACACCCACAAAGTCCTTGATGGCGTCGTAAGGCAGCTTGGAGTAGACCGCAGGGTTCACGCCGTGGGTGGACAGCGTGGCAATACCGAAGGTCAGGCCGTCGTTGGCGCGTGCCACTTCAGCCATGCCGATGGAGCCACCGGCACCGGCCTTGTTCTCGATCACGACGGGCTGGCCGAGCAGTCGGGTCAGGACGTCCTGCATGTTGCGAGGCACCATGTCGGTGGAACCACCGGCAGGAAAGGGCACGATGATGCGCAGAGGGCGCGAATCTTGGGCGCTGGCCATGCCCGAGACGGATGCCAAGGTCGCAGCGGCAACAGCGGAGAGAAAGTGACGACGTTGCATCATGAGGACTCCCTATGTGAGAAAGTGTGGTTATCTATAAGACCTGTGCATAGAGGTTAGGGTAATTGACAGTTGACAACAAACAAATACTCTTCTTGTTATGATTCCTTCGAGGAATATTGAACAGTGTCTACTAACTTGCCTCCCCTGCGTCGGCTGACGCCTCCCGTGCATTTGCTGCGAGCTTTCTCTACGGTCGCGCGTTTTGGTGGCGTCTCACGTGCCGCAGAAGCGCTGCACCTGACGCAAAGTGCCGTGAGCAAGCAGATTCAGGAGCTGGAGAAGTGGGTTGGTGTCGACCTGTTCGAGCGCAGCCGCAAGCGCCTCACGCTCACCCCGGCAGGTGAGCGCTATGAAAAGGCTGTGCGCACGCTGCTGTCGCAGCTGGAGGCTGCGACGCTGGAGCTCATCACCAGCACCGATGGCGGTGGTGCGCTGCACCTGTCCAGCCTGCCGACCTTTGGCGCGAGCTGGCTGATTCCGCGCCTGCCACAGTTCCAGCAGCAGCACCCGCATGTGACACTGCATTTCGTACCCTATGCCCAGGGCTACGACTTTGAAAGCCCGCACCTGGACTGCTCCATCCTGTTTGGTGAAGGCCACTGGCCCGGCGCACGCGCCCACTATCTGGACGGGCAGGATGTGACGCTGATCGCCCCGCCCGCCAGCTTTGGTGGCCCCGCCATTCACAGCCCCAGTGATGTGGCCAAGTACACGCGGCTGCGCCACCTGACCATTCCCCATGCATGGATGACCTGGGCGCAGGCCTGGGACGTCAAGAACCTGGACCCGCTGGCAGGCCTGCAGTTTGACCAGTTCCAGACCATCATCCAGGCCGTCATGGCAGGCATGGGCGTGGCCCTGGTGCCGCGCTGCCTGGTGGAAGGGCAGATTGCCAAGGGGCTGGTGAGCGAGCCCCTGCCCCAGCACGGGCTGGTCAGCAGTCTGGGCTACTGGCTGTGCTATCCGGAGTCACGCTCCAACATCACGCCGCTGGTGGCTTTTCGCAACTGGCTGCAGCAGCAGGCCCGCCCCTACAGGGAGCCCACGGCCAGCAGCCTGGCGGTGCAAAGCAAAAACCGTAGCAAGCAGCGCGCGCTGGCTAAAGAATAGCGTGCTCAAAGATTAACAAACGCTTGTTTTATCGGTGCTGGCAGCTTCTGAATCAGGAGCATCTGCCAGCGCACGAAAGCGCACGCTAAAGCGTGCACCCGGGGGCGTGCGATGGGGGTGTGCATCGTCCAGCGCCACGGTTGCAGCATGCAGGCGCGCAATTTCCTGCACGATGGGCAGGCCCAGACCCGAGCCATCGGCCTCTGACCCCAGCACCCGGTAAAACGGCTGAAAGATCAACTCACGCTCCTCGGGCGGCACGCCCGGCCCTGTATCTTCCACCTGCAGCAGCACCACGCGGGCCAGTTGGTCTGGCAGCACGCGCAGTGTCACCATGGCGGGTACCTCCGGGCTGGAGGGGCTGTAGTTGATGGCATTGCTCAGCAGGTTGCGAATCAGCTCCTTGAGCAGCGTGGCATTGCCCTGCAGCCACACGCCTGCGCTGCCGGGCTCTGCCCCCTCATAGCCCATGTCTACATGGCGATCCATGGCCAGCGGCAGCAGGTCCTGCATGACCTCAATCGCCAGCGCGGCCAGATCGCAGGGCGTGCGCTGCAGGCCGGTGCTGGCACCTTCGGCACGAGCCAGTGACAGCAGCTGGTTGACCGTGTGTGTGGCGCGCATGCTGGAGCGCCCGATCTGCTGCAGCGAGCGCTTGAGATCCTCCGTGCTCACGCCTTCGCGCAGTGCCAGATCCGCCTGCATGCGCAGGCCAGCCAGCGGGGTCTTGAGCTGGTGGGCCGCATCAGCCAGAAAGCGCTTCTGGGTGGCCAGCGATTCGTTCAGGCGGCGCAGCAGGTCATTGACCGCATCGACCAGCGGCACCACTTCCAGCGGCACCGCGCGGTGGTCAATGGGCGAAAGATCATCGGGCTTGCGTGCGCGGATGCGCGTCTCCAGCCGGTGCAGCGGCCGTATGCCGCGCGCCAGTGCCAGCCACACCAGCAGTACCGACAGTGGCAGGATGACGAACTGCGGCAGCATCACGCCCTTGATGATTTCCGTGGCCAGCACGCTGCGCTTTTCACGCGTTTCAGCCACCTGCACCAGCGCCCAGGCATCGTCCGTCAGCACGGGCAGCCGCACGCGCAGTGCAGCCACGCGCATGTCCATGCCGCGGATTGCATCGTCACGCAGTTCCACCTGCCCCAGTTCCATAGACTGTGGTGCGGAGGTGAGGGGGATGTCGCTGTCACCCGCCAGAAAACTGCCGTCGGAGGTGGTGACCTGAAACAGCACCATGTCGGACTCGTCGGCGCGCAGCATTTCCGAAGCAGGCTGCGGCAGGTTGAAGTGCAGCTGCCCGCCTGCGTCCACCAGAATCAGCTGGGCCAGTGCGTGCACGTTGTATTCCAGTGCACGGTCAAACGGCTTGTTGGCCAGCGACTGGGCCACCAGCCAGGTCAGCGCCAGGCTCACGGGCCACAGCAGCAGCAGGGGCGTGAGCATCCAGTCCAGAATTTCTCCGAACAGGGATCGCTGCTCACGCTGGAAAATTTTCACGCTGGCCTTGCTATCAGTGTTTTTGGCCTTCAGCGCTTGCTGCACAAGCGCTGGCAGCTATGAAAAATCAAGCCTGAATCTTTTCCAGGCAGTAGCCCAGGCCGCGTACGGTGGCAATGCGTATCGGGTCGCGCTCGATCTTCTTGCGCAGGCGGTGGATGTAGACCTCAATCGCGTTGTTGCTCACCTCTTCGCCCCACTCGCACAGGCGCTCGACCAGCTGGTCCTTGCTGACCAGACGGCCCGCGCGCTGCAGCAGCACTTCCAGCAGGCCCAGTTCGCGGGCGGACAGCTCCACCATCTTGCCGTCGATGGTGGCTACACGCCCGGCCTGGTCGTAGACCAGCGGGCCGTGCTTGATGACGCTGCTGGTGCCGCCCATGCCCCGGCGCGTCAGGGCGCGCACGCGTGCTTCCAGCTCCTGCAGGCTGAAGGGCTTGGCCATATAGTCGTCTGCGCCCAGATCCAGCCCCTGCACGCGTTCTTCCACGCTGTCCGCCGCGGTGAGAATGAGCACGGACAGGCCATCGCCGCGGCTGCGCAGGCGCTTGAGCACCTCCAGCCCGTGCATGCGCGGCAGGCCCAGATCCAGAATCAAAAGATCAAACTGGTTGCTGGTGACAAGGGCGGTGTCTGCTTCGGTGCCGCTGGCCACATGGTCGACCACGGCCCCTGCCCCGCGCAGGCTGCGCAGCAGGCCGTCGGCCAGCACCTGATCATCTTCGGCTATGAGAATGCGCATGGTGTATGTCTCCTGGCATGCCGGGGTCTGCTGCCCCGGCTTTGCATTGGTGCAGGCGCTGCACATGCCGCCTGCCAGAACCATTCTAGGAACCCCGCTGCATCAGACAAGCGGTGTTTACGCGGGTGCGGCAGTGCAGCAAACCCGAGGCAGGTCAAGCCTTTCGCCCTGCGCTTTTCACATCAGGCCTGATCGCCCACATCGCTGCCGTAGACCTCCAGACCAATGCGCACCACCACGGCCACGTCATGCCCTACGGCCTCTTCAAACTCACGCTCGGCCTGCTGTACCGCACGCTGAAATGCCAGGTGCCAGGCGCGGCCGGTGTCGGTATAGACCACGCGCTTGGCACGGCGGTCGTAAGCGTCAGCCTCGCGCAGCACCAGCCCCCAGGCTTCGCACTGGTCCACCAGATCGGTCATGGCCTGCTTGCTCATGCCTGCACGCTCGGCCAGATCGGTGATGCGGTCACCCTGCAGCGACAGGTGCCGCGTGATGTGAATGTGCGCGGCGCTGACCTTGTCGCGCAGCGCCAGGTTGGACAGCGCCAGCGGCGTCTCATCGTCCTGCGCCATGAGCTGGCGCACGCGTTCGTCAAACTTGCGCATGGCGTGGCCCAGCAGCCGCCCCAGATGGGTGTGGCGCCATGCGTCTTCCAGGTGTTCGGCAGCCGGTAATTTAGACATAGTCAGTTTTATGGATAGTCAGGCAAGTTGAATATAAACTCTTTTGCATTGCCCATACACTACTGTTCAAGCATCCAGCCTGTTCACATCAACAGGGGATGCAGCACCAGTTGTCATCCCCTTCTTTCAAAGGACATCGCCATGAACGCCATCGCACGCAACAACGACGCCAACAGCGAAAAAGCCAAAGCCCTGGCTGCCGCCCTCGCCCAGATTGAAAAGCAGTTTGGCAAGGGCACCATCATGAAGCTGGGCGAAGGTGAAGTGGTGGAAGACATCCAGGTGGTGTCCACCGGCTCGCTGGGTCTGGACATTGCCCTGGGTGTAGGCGGCCTGCCCCGTGGCCGCGTGATTGAAATCTACGGCCCTGAGTCGTCCGGCAAGACCACGCTGACGCTGCAGGTCGTCGCTCAGATGCAAAAGCTCGGCGGCACCTGCGCCTTCATCGACGCAGAACATGCACTGGACACGTCCTATGCCCAGAAGCTGGGTGTGAACCTCAATGAAGTGCTGATCAGCCAGCCTGACACCGGCGAGCAGGCGCTGGAAATCGTGGACTCTCTGGTGCGCTCCGGCGCCGTGGACCTGATCGTGGTGGACTCGGTGGCCGCACTGGTGCCCAAGGCCGAAATCGAAGGCGAAATGGGCGACAACCTGCCCGGCCTGCAGGCCCGCCTGATGAGCCAGGCGCTGCGCAAGCTGACTGCCACCATCAAGAAGACCAACTGCACGGTGATCTTCATCAACCAGATCCGCATGAAGATTGGCGTGATGTTCGGCTCGCCCGAAACCACCACCGGCGGTAATGCGCTGAAGTTCTACGCCTCGGTGCGTCTGGATATCCGCCGCACCGGCACCATCAAGAAGGGCGACGAAGCCATTGGTAACGAAACCAAGGTCAAGGTCGTGAAGAACAAGGTCTCGCCGCCCTTCAAGACTGCCGAGTTCGACATTCTGTTTGGCGAGGGCATTTCGCGCGAAGGCGAAATTCTGGACATGGGCGTGGACGCCAAGCTCATTGAAAAGTCCGGTGCCTGGTACGCCTACAACGGTGAAAAGATCGGCCAGGGCCGTGACAACGCCCGTGAATTCTTGCGCGAGAACCCCGCGTTGGCCGTGGAAATTGAAAACAAGGTGCGCGAAAGCCTGGGCATCAGCCTGATTCCTGTGGCCGAAGGCGAAGCCGCTCCCGCCAAGCCCGGCAAAGGCAAGAAGGCCGATAAAAACACGCCCGACGCTGATGGCGTCATCGGCTAATCCATAGCAAACCAACCAGCTGCCAGCGTTTTTGCACGAACGCTGGCAGCTGGTTTTTTTACACCATGGGTTTTCAAAAAATCTCGCTCACCGGGCGCGCACTCAAATACCTCTCGCAGCGCGAGCACTCGCGCCTGGAGCTGGAACGCAAGCTGGCCCCGCATGTGGAGGAAGGCGAAGATCTGGCCGCCGTGCTTGATGCGCTGGAGGCCAAAGGCTTCATCAGCCCCGAGCGCGTGGCCCAGTCCGTGATCTACCGCCGCAGCAGCAAGCTGGGCACCGCGCGCGTGCTGCACGAGCTGCGCAGCAAGGGGCTGGATGATGACGTGGTGCGCGCCGCTGCGGAGCAGCTCAGAGACACGGAACACGCCCGCGCCTGGGACGTGTGGCAGCGCAAGTTTGGCGCAGTCGCCACCACCCCGCAGGAGCGCATGAAGCAGATGCGCTTTCTGGCCAGCCGTGGCTTTGGCGGCGATGTGGTGGGCAAGGTGCTGCGCGGGCAGGCACCGGAATCCGATTAAGCGCAGCGCTGGCTCCCTCTCCCGCTTGCGGGAGATGGCTGGGGTGAGGGGCTAACTTTCGCTGGCTCCCTCTCCCGCTTGCGGGAGAGGGCAGGGG
>ERZ1034973.7-NODE-7-length-129856-cov-7.393186_pt1 | contig 129856 bp, 109 predicted proteins | sample MGYA00520686_ERZ1034973 | MGnify/ENA primary metagenome ERZ1034973 (study PRJEB33766, sample SAMN09781775) | gut metagenome | biome: gut microbiome | host: Homo sapiens | place: Madagascar | study: EMG produced TPA metagenomics assembly of the PRJNA485056 data set...
CATAAATTATTTTTATTTCAAATAAATATTCATTGGCGAATTCAAAATCTGTCCCTAGGGGTTTTGCACTTGGCTCTTGAATCCGCCAAATAAAATAAAAAAGGCCAGCGAATATATCACTGGCCTTTTTCAATTTCATGAAAATCGATGAAGATTCAAAGATTCAGATAATCCGCCAGAACCAAAGTGGCTTCCGGCGTAAAACGATCTTCTTTCAGCCAGCCCAGCAAGGTGTCGCTGTCAATGCAGGCAAACTGCTGAACTTCTCCGTCCTGGTTGTCTGGCTTCAGCGCCTGCGGCACCGTGCCCACAAACCAGTCAATGCGCTCACGCATATAAGCAGCGCCACCCGGCACCTCATCGCTGGGGCAGGCAAACATCACATGGCCACCATGGCGCAGGTGGAGCAGCTGGGTGACATCCAGCCCAGCCTCTTCCTGGGTTTCACGTGCCAGCGCCTGCTGCAGGCTGTCGCTGGCCGAGACCATGCCGCCCATCAAGGTGTCCCACTTGTCGGGGTGGTTGGCCTTGGTACTGCTGCGCTGCTGCACCCACATGCGGCCATCCGGCGCCAGACCAATGAGATGTACGGCATGCGTTGCCACCCCCAGCACGCGCACCACTCCACGCTCTACCGTCGCCACGCGCTGGCCCTGCGGAGTGCAGACGGCAATCTGCTCATCCCGCCAGGGACCGCTGCGCCCCTGCTCACGCAGCAGCTGTGCCAGCGCATTCAGACCAAAGCTGGCATCTGGGGCTGTCAGGCTCCAGGCATTGCCCAGCCCTGGTGTTTTTTTCTGCGTCAGCGTAATGCGCTGCCCTCGCAGGAAATCGACCCCCACCCGTTCCAGGAAACCCTCTGCGACCGTGCCTATGACCTGCCCGTTCCAAAGCAGGGGCATGCGCGGTTGATCAGGCGGGCGCTGTGCCGCATCTCGGAGTTTTTCCAGCCAATCCATGCTCTTTCCTCGCTCCTTCACACCATCAAAATGGTCGACCCTGTCGTGCGCCGTGCCTCCAATGCCTCGTGGGCCGCACGCACCTCGTCCAGCGCAAAGCGCTGGTCAATATGAATCCTGACCTGACCGCTGCTCACCACGGCAAACAGGTCATCCGCCATGGCCTGTGTCGTCGCACGATCATGGGCGTAGACAAACAGGCTGGGACGCGTCACATACAGGCCCTTGGCAGCCAGTGCTGCCAGAGACACCGGTGGCACGGGCCCGGAGGCATTGCCAAACGAGACCATCAGCCCAAAACGGCGCAGGCAGGCGATGGAGCCCTCCCAGGTGTCCTTGCCTACGCTGTCATAGACCACCTTCACGCCCTGCCCCTGCGTGATCTCCTGCACCCGTGCGGCAAAGTCTTCTGTTCTGTAATTGATAGCGTGTGATGCCCCATTGGCAAGCGCCAGCTGGCATTTTTCATCACTGCCTGCCGTGGCGATCAGCTGCAACCCCAGGGCCCTGGCCCACTGGCAGGCAATGAGCCCCACACCACCGGCGGCAGCATGGAACAGCACATAGTCCCCAGCCTGCAGACCCTGCATAGGCTGGCATTGCTTGAGCAGGTATTGCACCGTCATGCCCTTGAGCATCATGGCAGCTGCCGTGTCAAAACTGATGTTGTCAGGCAGCCTGCAGACATGGGTGGCCGGCATGACGCGGCGTTCGCAATAACTGCCCGGAGGGTTGCATGCATACGCCACCCGATCTCCTGTTTGAAGATGGGTAACGCCGTCACCTACGGCCTCCACCACGCCCGCAGCTTCCATGCCCAGCTGCAAAGGCAGGGGCAAGCTGTACAGGCCGGAGCGCTGGTAGACATCAATAAAATTCAGCCCCACCGCGTGGTGGCGCAACAAGATTTCTCCCGGGCCGGGCTGCCCTGCATCTCGCACCACGAGGTCCATGACCTCGGGGCCGCCGTTGCGCTGTATCTGTACCGCCTTGCTGGGTATCGCTGACATATTTTTTGCCTCCTTATTCTGATGAAACGCTGTCACCTGCATCATCGTGCCACGTTTGGACAGCTGTCTGCGATTTGTCTCCGCTACCATTGCCGGCCATGAGTTCCCCTTTGACTATTGGCACGGCTGCCATGTTGACTTTGGCTCCACTGATGTGGGCTGGCAATGCCATTGTGGGCCGCCTGGTACACGATCTGATTTCCCCCTTCACCCTCAATCTGCTGCGCTGGTGCATTGCCTTTGTCATCCTGCTGCCCTGGGGTGGCTATGTACTACGCAAAAACAGTGCCATGTGGAAGTGCTGGAAGCAGTACGCCGTGCTGGGCGTGCTGGGCATTGGCTGCTACAACGCGCTGCTGTATTTGGCACTCAAGACCTCCTCGGCCATCAACGTGACGCTGGTGGGCTCCAGCATGCCCATCTGGATGCTGCTGATTGGCCGCATCTGGTTTGGCACGGCCATCAGCGGCCGTCAGGCCGTGGGAGCCCTGCTGTCGGTGCTGGGCGTGGCCGTGGTGCTCAGCCGTGGAGATGTGAACCAGCTGCTGGGGCTGCATCTAGTGCCGGGGGACTGGTTCATCCTGCTGGCCACCATCGTCTGGTCGTTCTACAGCTGGCTGCTGGCACGCAGCGGCCAGACCATGCAGGGACAGGAAAGCATTCGCAGCAACTGGGTGGGCTTTCTGATGGCGCAAATGCTGTTTGGCATTGCCTGGTCAGCCCTGATTACCGGCGGTGAAGCAGCCGTGGGCGATCTGGTGTTCGTGCCCAGCTGGCAACTGGCTGCTGCCATGCTGTTCATTGTGATTGGCCCGGCCATTCTGGCCTACCGTTTCTGGGGCGAAGGGGTGCGCCGCGCAGGGCCTGCGACAGCGGGATTTTTTGCGAATCTGATTCCGCTGTTCACCGCCCTGCTTTCCATTCCGGTGCTGGGTGAGGTGCCACAGCTCTACCATGCGCTGGCCTTTGCGCTGATTGTGGGCGGGATTGTGGTCTCGTCCCGGCGCTGATCGCAGCATGCGGGTACAGTGGGCCTCACACTCACCCTGAGAAAGCAGGCCGTATGAAGGCTCCCTCCGCCACGCAGCAAAAAGTGCTGCGTCTTGAGCAACAGGTCAGCAACTTGCTGGCACAAGTGCAGGCGCTGCAAGCCACGGTGCAAACCTTACAGGCTGCACACCCCGCTGCGCAGGGCATCTCCCCCTCGCCAGACACTGACCTCACTGCCAAATAGAACAGCGCCAAAAAACAAAGCCCGCACATGCGGGCTTTGTTCATTGCTGGCTTGATGCCAAACGTGCGATGCAGCGCTTCAGAAAGTGCCAATATACAAGCCACCGTCAGGCAGGATGTTCTGCCCCGTCATATAGCCTGCCTGCTGGCTGCACAGGAAGGCGCAGATGGCACCGAACTCATCGGGCGTGCCAAAGCGCCTGGCAGGAATCTGCGCAGACTGTGCCTTGCGGATGTCCTCCAGCTCCTTGCCACTCTTGGCGGCAGCCGCCTTGAAGGTGGTGGCCAGACGGTCGGTATCGAACTTGCCAGGCAGCAGGTTGTTGATGGTCACGCCCTTGGCGGCAATGCCAGAGCGCGCCAGACCGGCCACAAAGCCTGTCAACCCTGTACGCGCGCCATTGGACAGTCCAAGTATGTCGATAGGCGCCTTCACCGCGCTGGAGGTGATGTTGACGATGCGGCCAAAGCCACGCGCGGCCATGCCATCCACGGTGGCCTTGATCAGCTCAATCGGCGTGAGCATGTTGGCATCCACGGCCTTGATCCAGTCGGCACGCTCCCAGTCACGGAAGTCGCCGGGTGGCGGGCCGCCCGCATTGGTCACCACAATGTCAAAGTCCTTGCCGGGGCCACTGGGTACGCTGAACACGGCGGCGCGGCCTTCTGGCTGCGTGATGTCGCAGGCCACAGTCAGCACCTGTACGCTGGTGTTCAACGCCTGCAGCTGCTCGGCCGCAGCCTGCAGGGCTTCAGCGCCACGGGCGTTGATCACCACATTCACACCTTCCTGCACCAGCGCCTTGGCACAGCCAAAGCCCAGGCCCTTGCTCGCGCCGCAGACCAGCGCCCATTTGCCTGCAATTCCCAGATCCATTGCTTATCTCCTCTTTGTACTTGCTAGCGTCTACCTGACAACGCCTGGCTTCTTGGCCCAGCGCGTAAACACAAAAATGCCCACCATGACCAGGCTGGTGCCTGCAACCATCCAGACATTCAGCTGCTCATCGAGCAGCCACACGCCCATCAAGATGGTGGACAGCGGGCCAATCATGCCGGTCTGCGCCGTCATGCCGGGGCCGATGCGCTCAATCGCCATCATGACCATGAGCACCGGCGCTACCGTGCAGGCCGTGGAATTGAGCACGGACAGCCACAGCACCTCGGGAGCCACTGCCATGGCCGAGATGGGATGGGTCAGCAAAAACTGTGCAATGCAGAAAAAGCAGGCCACGCTGGAGGCCAGACCCACCAGCCGCAGCGAGCCCAGGCGCTTGACCATCTCGCCGCTGTAGACCATGTAGATGGCATAGCTCACGGCACTGGCAAACACCAGCAGCGTGCCCCAGATGGCATCACTGCCCTGCGCGCCCACCTCATGCCCAAAGACCAGCAGCACGCCGCAATAGCTCAGCAGCATGCCGACAAACTGCATCCAGGTAATGCCGCGCTTGTAGACCACCCAGCCAAAGAGCACGACCAGGGTGGGGTTGAGGTAGAGAATCAGCCGCTCCAGCGCCGCTGTGATGTAGGCCAACCCGGCAAAGTCCAGATAGCTGGCCAGGTAGTAGCCACTAAAGCCCAGCCCCAGCACGCCCAGCCAGTCCTTGCGTGTGAGTGCTGCCTGCCCGCGCCCGGCCCACCATGCCATGAGCAAAAAGATGGGCAGCGCAAACAGCATGCGGTACATGAGCAGCGTGACCGCATCCACCCCATAGCGATAGGCCAGCTTGACGATGATGGCCTTGCCACTGAAGGCAATCGCCCCCAGCACCGCCAGCGTCAGGCCTAGCGCTACCCCTTTAGGAGCTTTTTGCGCTGGTGGATTCTGGATTTCAGACACTTTTATATTGAAAACCTAGATAAATCAAACGCAAGGCGCTATTGTTTTAAAGAATCACTCAGTGCTTGCCACCAAACAGCTTGTGATGCAGGCGGCGCAGCGACCACCAGACACTGAAAGCCACCACGGGAATGGCCACAGCCGCCGTGATCTCAGGAGAGAGCGGCCAGCCCAGCTTCTGCGCGCCCTTGCTCAGATAAGTAATCAGCCCCGTGATGTAGTAGGTGATGGCCGCTACAGACAGGCCTTCCACCGTGGACTGCAGCTTCAGCTGCGTGCCCTGCCGGTCGTTCATGGTGGCCAGAATTTCCTGGTTGCTTTGCTGCTGCTCGATTTCCACGCGCGTGCGCAGCAGATTGCTCACCCGCGAGACACGCTGCGACAGGGCATTCTGGCGGTGCACAGCCCACTCGCAGGTACTGCGTGCGGGCGAGAGGCGCCGCTCCATGAACTCCTGAATCGTCAGCAGGCCAGACAGGCGCTCTTCGCGCAAGTCCTGAATGCGCTTGTCCACCAGCTCAAAGTAGGCCTTGCTGGCAGAAAAGCGCGAATGGGTGGCGGCATATTCGCTCTCCACCTGCCCCGCCAGCCGCGTCAGGTGATCCAGCAGCGCAGGCTCGGCATCGCGATCCGCCTCGCGGATGGCATTGGCCAGCTCAGCCAGTTCTTTTTCTGCAGCGCCCAGCACACTGGCGGCCTTGCGCGCGGCAGGCAGGCCCAGCAAGGCAGCCATGCGGTAGGTTTCAATCTCCAGCAGGCGCTGCACCAGACGGCCCATCCGGCGTGCGCTGATGCTGTCTGAAGGCTTGACCAGCATGCGCGAATAGCCATCGGCATGGATGGCAAAGTCGGTGCAGACCTCGGTATGCCCCGCATGCACGGCCGCGCCCGCCAGCGTGTCTGCATTGAGCATTTGCTGCACCAGATGCTTCATGCCCTTGCCTTCGCACTGCGCATCCTTGACGATCCACAGGTGAATGCTGCTCAGGCACTCGCCAGGCAGGTTGCTGAGCCACTGCTGCGGCACCTCTTCCATGGCTGTGAGCGGTGCACGCGTATCCAGCGGTGCATCGGCAGGCAGTGGCACCATGAAGGTCCAGCTGACAAACTCGGTATGCAGCTCCCAACGCAGGCGAAAAGTGCCCAGATCTACACGCAGGTGCGTGCAGTCTGCATCCGGTCCCGTGCAGTGGTGGTCGTGCAGCAAGGCTGCCAGATGCGCACGACTGGCCTCACGCTGCGCCGGGTCTGCCAGCATCACCACATGGGCAATGGCGGCCGGGCCTTCAATGGCTTCGGCAGGCCGGGCATGGACTTCGTTGTGCAGCAGCGCACGCAGGGGGTGCTGTTGGGGATGCGAAAGAACGGGCATAAGCGGAGAAAAACGATCAGCACATATTGTGCGGCGAACCATGACTGCCCCGCTCCACACGATTGCAGTAGCCCCATATCGCCAAAGCCCCGCCGTGGCGGGGCTCAGTCACTGTGCGGGAGCAGGCTTAGAAAGTTTCCCACTCATCGTGGCTTTGTTGCATAAATGCTCGGCGAACAGCTTGTACGCTCAGGCTATGAGCGGATCGACGCTTTTCCTGTCCTTTGCAAAGCTTGCTCAATCCAAGAACGATCAATGAAAGCAGCCAATTGATCAAGCTGATCTGACGCTTGAGAGAGACATTGGCGCAATGCGCCTGAGAGAACACCCATCAATGAAAAAGGCAACGTGTAAACACGTTGCCTTTTAGCGCATTTAGAGGCTGCTGAACCTTAACTGACTGGCATTAGCCTCGAAAGGCGCCTTTTCTGGGAAATGCCGGGAAGAGAAATTAATCTTCCACAAACGCTTCTTCACGCTTGTTCTTCACTGCGGGCAGACACACGATCACCAGCAGGATCACGGCCAGCACCAGCATGGTGGCAGAGATTGGACGTGTCACGAACACGCTCCAGTCACCGCGCGACAGCAGCAGTGCACGGCGCAGGTTTTCTTCCATCATGGGGCCCAGGATGAAGCCCAGCAGCAGGGGCGCAGGTTCTGTGCCCAGCTTGTAGAAGATGTAGCCAATGAAACCGAAGATACCCACCATCCACACGTCGAACTCAGAGTTCTTGGTGCCGTATACACCCACCGCGCAGAACAGCACGATGGCAGGGAACAGCCAGCGGTAAGGCACAGACAGCAGCTTGATCCACATGCCGATCATGGGCAGGTTCAGAATGATCAGCATCGCGTTACCCAGCCACATGGAGGCGATCAGGCCCCAGAACAGCTCGGGGTTGCTGGTCATCACCTGAGGACCAGGCTGGATGTTGTGGATGGTCATCGCACCCACCATCAGCGCCATCACAGCGTTAGGTGGAATACCCAGGGTCAGCAGAGGAATAAAGGAAGTCTGAGAGCCAGCGTTGTTGGCAGACTCAGGTGCTGTCACACCACGGATATTGCCTTGACCGAAAGGCACTTCACCAGGACGCAGCTTGGTCTTCTTCTCGATGGTGTAGGAAGCAAAAGCCGACAGCATGGCGCCACCGCCTGGCAGGATACCCAGCGCCGAACCCAGCGCCGTACCACGCACCATGGCGGGGAACATCAGCTTGAAGTCTTGCGCGGTAGGCATCAGCCCCTTGACCTTAGCGGTGAAGATTTCACGCTGGTCATCTGGCTTGGACAGGTTGGCAATGATTTCACCGTAGCCAAACACACCCATGGCGATCACGACGAAGTCGATACCGTCGGTCAGTTCAGGAATGTCAAAGCTGTAGCGTGCCACGCCGGAGTTCACGTCCGTGCCGATCATGCCGAACAGCAGACCCAGCACGATCATGCCAATGGCCTTGAGCAGCGAGCCGGAAGCCAGCACCACAGCACCGATCAGACCCAGCACCATCAGCGAGAAGTACTCGGCAGGGCCGAACATGAAGGCAACTTCAGTCAGCGGGGGAGCAAAGGCAGCCAGGATCACGGTGCCCACGCAGCCAGCGAAGAAGGAGCCAATACCAGCAGCTGCCAGCGCAGGGCCTGCACGGCCCTTGCGTGCCATCTGGTAGCCGTCAATCATGGTCACCACAGAGGACGACTCACCGGGCAGGTTCACCAAGATAGCGGTGGTAGAGCCACCGTACTGGGCGCCGTAGTAAATACCGGCCAGCATGATCAGTGCTGCCACGGGTGGCAGCGAGTAGGTGGCGGGCAGCAGCATGGCGATGGTCGCCACTGGACCCAGGCCAGGCAAGATACCGATCAGCGTACCCAGGATACAGCCGATCAAGCAATACATCAGGTTCTGGGCCGTGAAGGCGACCCCGAAGCCCATCGACAAGTGTTCAATCAATTCCACGATGCAAATCTCCAGGGGGCATTAACCGACGATGAAGGAAGGCCAGACAGGGAACTGCAGGCTCAGCGCCCACACGAACACCGCATAGCTACCCGCGGCCAGAATGGTTGCGAGCACCAGGGTTTCCTTGATCTCCACTTCCTTGCGCGCAAAGCTGGCAATGATCACCAGACCATAAATTGCCACGATCAGGCCAAAGCTGGGAATGCCGATGGCAGGAATGCCAACCAGCAAAATACCGAAGGCAAAGTTCGCACCCAGAATGAAGGCAATCTGGCGCCATGCCCACTTACCGATAGGGTCACCATCAGCCGGACCACTGAGTGTTGACTTGAACGAAATTGCCAGACCGATGATGGCCAGCAAGATGCCCAGAATCATGGGGAAGTAGCCAGGGCCCATGCGCGCGCCGGTACCAATGCTGTACTCCGTCGCGCCAATGGCAAAGCCAGCGCCCACGACCGTGTACATCAGGCCAGCGAAAAAGTCTTTTTGACTCTTGATTTTCACGAAAACGTCTCCTGCAAGGGATTCACGACCTGTGGATTCTGTAAGCAAAGTGAAGTGGAATTCATGTGGGTTCCACCTACGGAATAACCGACATAAACCGCGAATTTGCAGGATTTTTTACGCGTTTCCCCTAGGAAAATGCAAGTGCAAGTACTTGCAAACATAAAAATACAGCCTGTGGATGCCTTTGGTACAACTGTCACTGGTTCCGCTATCTCAGCGACAAGGCTTACGCTTTTTTCATTGAGTGATGATTGCTTAATGCAACGGCGGCGTCGCTGCCAGCACTTCGGCCAGCGTGGTCTGCCCCTCCGCCACCCGCAGTACACCGGACACCCGCAAAGGCCGCATGCCGTCCTGCACGGCCTGGTGGCGCAGCGTCTTCATGGCCGGACTCTGGTGGATCTGCTGTCGGAGGCTGTCACTGCACACCAGCAGCTCATACAACCCCATACGGCCTCTGAAACCGGTCATGCGGCAGGCCTCACAGCCCACAGGGCGGTAAGGCGTGGCCTGACCATTGAACTTCCACGGATGCATGGCCTGCACCAGCATGTCGGATGAGGTGTCGGGATCTGGCTGCTTGCACTGCGGGCACAGCACGCGCACCAGACGCTGGGCCAGCACGCCCAGCAGCGTGGCATTGATCAGGTAGGGCGGCACGCCCAGCTCCATCAGGCGGCTCACGGCACTGGGCGCATCGTTGGTGTGCAGCGTGGAAAACACCAGGTGCCCCGTGAGTGCGGCCTGCACGGCCATCTCTGCCGTGGCGGTGTCACGGACTTCGCCCACCATGATGACGTCCGGGTCCTGGCGCATCAGGGCACGCAGCCCTTCGGTAAAACCAAAGTCCAGCTGCGGCTGCACCTGAGTCTGGTTAAAAGCCGGCTCAATCATTTCGATGGGGTCTTCCACCGTGCTGACGTTCACCTCTTCCGTGGCAACGCGCTTGAGTGTGGAGTACAGCGTGGTGGTCTTGCCCGAGCCTGTGGGGCCGGTCACCAGAATAATGCCGTGGGGCCGCTGCACAAGGTCTTCCCAACGCTGCGCGTCATGCGGCATGAAGCCCAGTTGGTCCAGCTGCTTGATGGTGTTGTCCGGGTCAAAAATGCGCATCACCATCTTCTCGCCAAAGGCGGTGGGCAAGGTGGAAAGACGCATTTCAATTTCTTCACCGCGCGGGTTGCGCGTCTTGATGCGGCCGTCCTGCGGACGGCGCTTTTCCATCACATCCATGCGCCCCAGCAGCTTGATGCGCGCCAGCATGGCGTTAAACACACCCATGGGCATGCGGTAGACGCTGTGCAGCACCCCGTCAATGCGAAAGCGAATCACACCCTGCTCGCGCCGGGGCTCCAGGTGGATGTCGCTGGCGCGCTGGTCAAAGGCGTACTGCCACAGCCAGTCCACCACACGAATCACCCCGGTGTCATTGGCGTCCAGCTGGCGACTGCTGCGCCCCAGCTCCACCAGCTGTTCAAAGCTGGCAGATGATGCTGCCCCTCCCGCCTTTTGCGCTGCGCGCACCGAATTGGCCAGCGCAAAAAATTCCTTGGTGTAGTGTGCAATTTCGGCAGGATTGGCCATCACCCGGCGCACGGTCTTGCGCGTCTGGCGCTCGACCTCGGCCACCCAGCCCTGCACAAAGGGCTCTGCCGTGGCCACCACAATCTCAGCCGCACCCACCTGCACGGGCAGGATGTGGTGCCGCTGCGCATAGGGACCGCTCATGGCTTCGCCCACACGGGCCACATCGGCCTTGAGCGGGTCAATACGCAGATAGGGCATGGCGGTGCACCCCGCCACAAAGGCTGTGAGCTGCTCCACGTCCAGCGGCACTCCGTCGCTGCTGCGCGTCACGCCCACACCTGCCAGTCGCACCAGCGGGTGCTGGCTGCTCTCGGCCGTGGAGCAACGGGCACGCACGCGGCCGGCTTCTGCGGCATCGATGACGCCGTCTTCCTCCAGCCACTGCAGCACCAGACGCCAGTCCAGCGCACGCCCGCTCAAGGGGCCGCCCACAGCACGCAATGTCAGAGAAGAAGCCGAAGCAGCAACAGAAGTAGTCATGGCAGCAAGCACATCAGACACAAAAAGCTAACTGTACTTGCTTGCCCGTATGCTGCCATTTATGCAGCGTCAACCACCGGCTTGAAGACCTTGAGCCACTTGGTGGCAGGCAGGCCCCAGCGGGCCTGAATCGCTTCGGCGCGAACCAGCAGCGCTTCGCGGTCCAGCATCTGCGGCGTGCGCTGCGCCAGCACAATGGTGTTGCCTTCGCGTGTGGGCTTGAAAGCCCAGACATGGCCCTGACCAAAAGCCTCAGTGATCTTGTCCAGGCTGCGCTGATAGCTCGATGCACGGCCAAACAGGTTCACCGTCATGCAGCCTTCGGGCGTGAGCATATTGCGGCAGTCGGCATAGAACTCGGCGCTGTCCAGCACGGGGGCAGCGGCATTGTGGTCGTACAGGTCCACCTGCAAGGCATCGACTGCACCCTGCCAGCGGGGCTTGAGGATTTCCATGGAGGCATCGCCCAGCACCACTTCCAGCGATTCGTTATCGGGCGGCAGCTTGAACCAGCTGCGGCAGATATTGACCACCAGCGGGTTGATCTCAATCGCCGCCGTGTGCATCTTGAGCATCTTGTAGTGGAACTTGGTCAGCGCCGCAGCGCCCAGCCCCAGTTGCACGGCGCGGCGCTCGGCCACGGTGTCCGGGTCCACAAACAGCAGCCAGGCCATCATGCGCTGCACGTATTCCAGGTCGATCTCGAACGGTTTTTTCAGGTTCATAGAGCCCTGCACCCAGGGTGTGCCCAGATGCAGATAGCGCGAAACACCATCGTCCGAGACACTGACCTGGGGCATGTCCTCTTCGGTAAAGGCACTGGATTTTTTCTTGCGTGTTGCCACCTTAGTGTTCTTTCTCAAATAGTCCTGCGGCCTGCATCACATCCCGCCAAGCAGTGAGCTTGCGCTCGAAGCTGATGGAGGCATTGGCCGGGCTGGTGGATGGCAGCTTGTGGACCGTCAAGCCCAGTCCCTCGAGCTTGCTGGCGTGCTTGTAGCTTTCACCGCCGTTATGGGCCACGGCCTGCAGCAGCGGGCAGCGCGCCTTCAGCGCGGCAAAGTCATTGACTTGGGGCTGCCGAATCGCACTGTCCAGACTGCCCTGGCGCTCACAGCTGTCATACACATCCCACAGGCCCAGGCCTCGCGCCAGCAGCCATTCGCAGCGGGCGGCATAGTCCTCGCGCCCGGGCTGCGGATGGGCAGGCCACAGGGCCGCCAGAATGGGCCAGAACTTGTTCTGTGGGTGGGCGTAATACTGCTGCGCCGCCAGCGAAGCCACGCCGGGAAAGCTGCCTAGAATCACCAGCCGCGTGCGCACATCGGCCACCGGCGGCAAGCCTTGCAGACGCTCAGATGCATCGTTCATGGGCTGGCATTGTGCGGCCAAAGGCATGCTGTCTGCTGTCACTGGAGTTTTTACAAATCTATAGCTGTCAGCGCTTGCTGCATCAGCGCCAGAGGCCAAAAACTATCTCAACGCTGACAAACCACGCAGCACAGCACGTGCGTTGTTGCTGGTGGCCTGCGCCAGCGCATCGGCGCTGATGCCACGCAGCTGCGCCACCTCCTGCGCAATGCGCGGCAGCTCCGCCGGGCTGTTGCGGCCCTGCGGCTGGCCTGCAGCACGCGCCTCGGCCGTGGTGTAGAGCCAGTGCGGCGGAATGTCTGGCGCATCGGTTTCCATCACGATGCTCTCCAGCGGCAGTGTCGCCGCCAGCTCACGCAACTTGAGCGCGCGGTCATAGGTGACGGCGCCGCCAAAGCCGAGCTTGAAGCCCAGATCGATAAACGCCTGGGCCTGCTGCAAGCTGCCGTTAAAAGCATGGGCAATGCCGCCCACCACCGGCTTGGCACGCAGGGTTTTGAGCAGGCGGTCGCTGCTCTTGCGCACATGCAGTATGACGGGCAAGCCAAACTCGCGCGCCAGCTGGATTTGCTGCTCGTAGAACCAGATCTGCCGCTCGGCATCCAGCCCCGGTACAAAAAAGTCCAGGCCGATTTCGCCAACTGCCACCAGGTGCGGGTCGTCCTGCACCTCCACCAGCAGCTCGCGCAGCACAGCAATATCGCCTTCCTGCGCGTTCGGGGTGTAGAGCGGGTGAATGCCCAGCGCATAGCTGTCGCCATGCCGGTGGGCCAGTGCGATCACCTCGCGCCAGTGCGCACGGTGCACGGCGGGGATGACTATGTGGCCCACACCCGCAGCCCTAGCCGCTGCACGCACAGCGTCACGGTCGGCGTCAAATTCCGCTGCGTCGAGGTGGCAATGGGTGTCAATCCAGCTGTGCATCATTCATTTTTGATAGCTCTTAGCGCTTGTAAATCAATACTTTCAGATAGAAAAGTATTTGAAATGCTTATATATAAAGCGCAAGCAGCTCTCATTTTTCATTCAGACAAGCGCCCGCGCACAATGCGCACCACGCGGTCACACTTGACGGCCAGGCTTTCGTCGTGCGTGACCATCACAAAAGCCGTGCCGTGGTTGCGTGCCAGCTCCAGCATGAGTTCGAACACGCCATCGGCCGTCGAGCGGTCCAGATTGCCCGTGGGCTCATCGGCCAGCACACAGGCAGGCTGCGTCACCAGCGCGCGTGCAATGGCCACGCGCTGGCGCTCACCGCCAGAGAGCTCTGCCGGGCGGTGCGCCATGCGCTCCTTCAGCCCCACGGCTTCGAGCATGCGTGCGGCCTGCGCCAGAGCTTGCTCTTTGGAATCGCGGCGAATGCGCAGCGGCATGGCCACGTTGTCCTGCGCGCTGAACTCAGGCAGCAGGTGGTGGAACTGGTAGATAAAGCCCAGATGCTGGTTGCGCAGCTCACCCTGCTTGCGGGGGCTGAGCGTGTGCATGGGCTGGCCCATGAGCTGTACACTGCCCTGCGTGGGCGCATCCAGACCGCCAAGCAGATGCAGCAACGTGCTCTTGCCCGAGCCCGAGGCGCCGACGATGGCCAGCGTCTCGCCCGCATGCACCTGCAGGTTGACCTCATGCAGCACCTGCACATTCAGGTGCCCATCTTCAAAGCGCTTGGAGAGATTGCGCGCGTCCAGTACGACTTGCTTATTCATAACGCAGCGCCTCCGCAGGGTTCACGCGGCTGGCGCGCCAGCTGGGGTAAATGGTGGCCACAAAGGCCAGAATCAGAGAAATCACGGCAATCGGCACGATGTCGCTGGCCTGTGGCTCGCTGGGCATGGTGCTGATCAGATAGATGTCCTTAGGCAGGAAGGTCGCGCCCAGCGCCTGCTCAATGGCTGGCACGATGACGTCGATATTGCAGGCCACCAGCAGGCCCAGTGCCAGTCCGGCAAAGGTGCCAATCACGCCCACCATGGCACCTTGCACCATGAAGATACCCATGATGGACGCGGGCGAGGCACCCAGCGTGCGCAGAATGGCAATGTCTGCGCGCTTGTCCGTCACCGTCATCACCAGGGTCGAGACCAGATTGAAGGCCGCCACGGCCACGATCAGGGTCAGGATGATGAACATCATGCGCTTTTCCAGCTGCACGGCGGCAAACCAGGTCTTGTTCTGCTGCGTCCAGTCACGCAGGTAGAGGAACTCGGTAATCATGCCCGCCAGCTCTCTGGCCACGCGCGGCGCTTCGTGCAGGTCCTTGAGCTTCAGGCGAATGCCTGTTGGCCCTTCCAGGCGGAAGATGCGCTGCGCATCCTCATGGTGCAGCATGGCCATGGCAGAGTCGTATTCGTAGTGGCCGGAGTCAAACGTGCCCGCCACCGTCATCTGCTTGAGGCGCGGCACCACACCAGCCGGTGTGACCTGGCCGCTGGGCGCAATCAGCGTCACCTTGTCCCCCACGCTAACGCCCATCTGGCGTGCCAGCTCCTGGCCGAGCACGATGTTGAAGCTGCCGGGCTGCAGCAGCTGCAGCACATCGGCATTCGTCGCTGCCAGATCGGTCACCTCGCCTTCGCGCGCCGGATCAATGCCGCGCACGATGGCGCCCTTCATGTCCTCACCGCGTGCAATCAAGCCCTGCGCTGCCACAAAAGGCGCTGCGCCCACCACCTCCGGGTGCTGCCGTGCCTGCTGCATGGTGGTGTCTACATCCACCATGGCCTGGCCATTGGGCGCAAAGATTTCGATGTGCGAGACCACGCTGAGCATGCGGTCGCGCACTTCCTTCTGGAAGCCGTTCATCACACTCAGCACAATGATCAGCGCTGCCACGCCCAGCGCAATGCCGAGCATGGAGACACCGGAAATAAAGGAAATAAAACCATTGCGCCTTGTGGCGCGGCCTGCGCGGGTGTAGCGCCAGCCCAGAGCGAGTTCGTAGGGAATTTGCATACGTGGACGCCATTGTGGCATTGCTCCAAAGGCCAGCATGTCAGAAGTCTTCAGCGCAGGCCTTCTGGTTTGGGGACAATACCCGCCTATGTCGTCCCCTGTCCTGCCTGAACTTCCGCTGCCGTTTACCGTGCCTCCCCGCCCGGCACGTGCCCGCCATCTGCATCTGGTCCTGCCTTACGCCGCGCTGGCACAGGACAGCTGCCAGCTGATCCTGCGGGAGCTGCAACTGCCCCAGCTCGATCAGCTGCTGGCCCAGCTGGCTCCCAGCCATGTGGACGAAGGCAGCATGGACCAGCTGATTCCGCCCCACGAACGGGCACTGGCCCACCTCTGGGGGCTGGATGCACAATCCCCCGCCTGGGCAGCGCTGGCACAGGACACGCCCCGCCCCCAGCCCTGCGCCTGGATGACGCTGTGCCACTGGACAGCCGGGGCCGATCAGATTCGCATGGACGACCCTGCCAGCCTGCCGCTGGACATGGAGGACGCCCAGACCCTGCACACCATTTTGCAGCCCTGGTTTGCAGAAGATGGCCTGCAGCTGGAGCTAACCAGCCCCGGCCGCTGGCTGGTCAGCGGCGAGCCGCTACAGAGGCTGGAATCCGCCTCACTGGACCGCGTGCTGCTGCGCGACGTGAGCCACTGGATGCCGCAAGGCCCGCACCAGCGCACGCTGCAGCGCCTGCACAGCGAAGTGCAGATGCTGCTGTACAACCACCGCTTTAACGCCGAGCGTGCCGAACGTGGACTGCCCCCCGTGAACGCCTTCTGGCTGCATGGCGTGGGCCAGCTGGATGCAGAAGCGCTACAGGCAGCGCGCACGCTGCACAGCGTGACGCCCGTGCTGTTCGTAGACAGCCTGCGCCAGAGCGCACTGCGCCAGGACTGGCCCGCCTGGAAACAGGCCTGGCTGGCAGCCGAGGCTGGCCCTGTGGCCCAGACCCTGGCCCATGTGCAGCTGGGCGGCACCGCCACCGTCACTTTCTGCGGAGAGCAGCATGTGCGTAGCTACACCACGCAGCGCCGCAGCTGGCTGCAAAAAATCAAGAACAAGATCAGCCCCCAGCGCTTTGCTGGATTGCATGAAGCGCTATGAAAATCATTGAAAGAGAAATCGCTGAACACAGCGTGCAAGACCTGGTACGCGCAGGCGTGAACCCGCTGCTGGCACGCCTGTATGTGGCGCGCGGCGTGCAGTCCTGCGACGAACTGGACACCAGCCTGAGCAAGCTGCTGCCGCCCTCCGGCCTCAAAGGCATTCATGAAGCGGCGCGCATTCTGGCCGACGCCATCGCCGCGCAGCGCAGCATCTGCATCGTGGCCGACTATGACTGCGACGGTGCCACCGCCTGCGCCGTGGGTGTGCGCGGCCTGCGCATGCTGGGCGCCCAGCACGTTACCTACGAAGTGCCAGACCGGATTCAGGACGGCTATGGCCTGTCTGCCCCCATCGCCCAGCGCGTACATGCCGCCGGGCATGAGGTGCTGGTCACCGTGGACAACGGCATCGGCAGCATCGATGGTGTGGCTGAAGCCATGCGGCTGGGCATGACCGTGGTCGTCACCGACCACCACCTGCCCGGTGAAGTGCTGCCCACGCCCCACGCCATGGTCAACCCCAACCAGCCCGGCTGCAGCTTTGCCAGCAAGCACATGGCCGGGGTAGGCGTCATGTTCTACGTGCTGCTCATGCTGCGTGCCGAACTGCGCGCACGCGGCGTGTTCACGGCGCAGACCCAGCCCAAGCTCGATACGCTGCTGCCACTGGTGGCACTGGGCACGGTGGCCGATGTGGTCAGGCTGGACACCAACAACCGCCGTCTTGTTGCACAGGGCCTGCAGCGCATTCGCAAGGGCCATATGCAGGCCGGCATTCGCGGGCTGTATGAAGCTGCGGGCAAGGAATACTGGCAGGCCACCACTTCGGACTTTGGCTTTGCGCTCGGCCCGCGCATCAATGCCGCAGGCCGCCTGGCCGACATGACGATTGGCATTGAATGCCTGCTGACGGACGACTACGGCAAGGCGCTGGAACTGGCCAAGCTGCTCACCCGCATCAACCGCGAGCGCCAGGAGATGGAGTCCGACATGCGCGTGCAGGCCTTTGCACTGGCCGACGAGCTGTTTGAAGATGGCGTCACGCCGCCTGCGGCCATCTGCGTCTATGACCCGGAGTTCCACGAAGGCGTGGTCGGCATTGTGGCCTCACGCGTCAAGGACCGCCTGCACCGTCCCACCTTTGTGTTTGCGGCCAGCCAGGCGGAAGGCAAGAGCCATGAACTCAAGGGCTCGGGCCGCTCCATTCCCGGCTTTCACCTGCGCGATGCGCTGGACCTGGTCGCCAAGCGCCACCCCGGCGTGCTGCTGCGCTTTGGCGGCCATGCCATGGCGGCAGGCTGCACCATTGCGGAAGACAAATTCCACGAATTTGAGCGTGCGTTCACGCAAGTGGCGCAGGAGTGGCTGGATGCCAAGACACTCACCCGCTGCGTGGAAACCGACGGGCCGCTGGACCCCACCTTCCGCCGTGCCGAGATCGTGGAGCAGCTGAACCTGGAAGTCTGGGGTCAGGGCTTTGCGCCCCCCACCTTCAGCGAGGACGTGGAAATTCTCTCGCAACGGCTGGTGGCTGAGAAGCACCTCAAGCTCAAGGTGCGCCACCGTGGCGACGAGGTGGACGGGATCTGGTTTGGCCGCACCGAGCCGCTGCCTGAATGGGTGCACATGGCGTTTCGTCTGGACATCAACGAGTTCCGCGGTGAGCGCAAGGTGCAGTTTCTGGTGGAAGGTGCGCAAGCATAAAAACAAGAGCTGCCAGCGCTGGCAAATCAAGCATTTCAGATAGTTTTCTATTTGAAGTGCTTGATACATCAGCGCAAGCAGCTATCAAAAACAAAGGCCTGCAATGCAGGCCTTTGCTGTATGCGCTATCTGAGCACGTACTCAGAAGCTTTCCCAGTCATCATCGGCAGCGGCCTTGGTGGAAGTTGCAGGCTTGGCTGCTGCGGGTGCGGCCAGGCTGGCTGCAGGCCTTGCCTTGGCTGGTGTGGAAGCCGCCGACGCCACAGGTGAAGCAGCGACAGGCTTGCGCACTGGCTCAACCTTGTCCTTGGCAGGTTGAGGTGCAGGCACAACCGCAGGCGCGCTGCGCACGGCATTCACGGCCGCAGCTGCTGGGCTCGCCGGACGCTGGTAGGACATGGACAGTCCGCCCGCATTCCCTACATTGAACACCGCCACCACCTGCGCCAGGCGCTGGGCCTGCTCATTCATGGCCGTGGCAGCTGCCGAAGACTCTTCCACCAGCGCGGCGTTTTGCTGGGTCATCTGGTCCAGATTGCTCACCGCCTGATTGACCTGGGCAAAGCCATCGTGCTGCTCATGCACCGCAGCGCTGATCTCACCAATCAGATCGGTCACGCGGCGCACGCTCTCGACAATTTCCTGCATGCTCTTGCCCGCTTCTGCGACCTGGGACGAGCCTGCATCCACATTGGCCACGCTGGCCGTAATCAGGGACTTGATTTCCTTGGCCGCCTCGGCACTGCGCTGCGCCAGCGCCCGCACCTCACCGGCCACCACGGCAAAGCCACGCCCCTGCTCGCCCGCACGTGCGGCTTCCACCGCGGCGTTCAGCGCCAGGATGTTGGTCTGGAAGGCAATGCCATCGATCACGCTGATGATGTCGGCAATCTTGTGGCTGCTGCTGGTGATCTGCTGCATGCTGCTCACCACCTGCTGCACCACGCTGCCGCCGCGCTCCGCAGCCTGCACTGCTGTGCTGGCCAGCTGGTTGGCCTGGCGTGCCGTATCGGCAGACTGCGAGGCGCTCGCCGTCAGCTCTTCAATGCTGGATGCGGTTTCTTCCAGGTTGGCTGCGGTCTGCTCCGTGCGGCTGGACAGATCCTGATTACCCGTAGCAATCTGCGATGCTGCTGAGGAGACAGAGTCCACACCGTTGCGCACTTCCAGCACCACGCTGCGCAGGCGCTGGGTCATGGCGCTCAGGCTTTGCAGCAGTTTGCCCAGCTCATCCCTGCGGTCAGACTGCAGGCTGGCCGTCAGATCACCTGCAGCAATGGTCTCGGCCAGCTGCACGGCTTCGTCCAGCGGACGGGTGATCTGGCGAATCACATAGAGGGACAGCAACACAGCCAGCACTGCCACCAGCAGCAGTGCGGCGCCGCCCACCAGCAAGGCGGAATTGCGCTTTTGCAGGCCCTGCTCAATCATGCGGTCACGCATGCGCTCCTGCAGGCGCACCAGATCGGTCTGCGCCTGGTTATAGGCCGCGACGGCAGGCATCATCTGCTGGTCGAGCAGTTCACGGGCCTGCTCGTAGCGATAGGCATTGCGCGCCTGCGCAATCTGCCCGTTCAGCTCCAGCACCTTGGCGCGCGCCTGTGCAATCTTGGCCAGTTGCTGCTGGCCTTCAGGGCTGGTCAGCGCCTGCTCCAGCTGTTTCTGGATGGCCGATGCCCCCTCTACGCCCTCACGGGTTTTGTTCTGGGCATAAGCGCTCAGGCTGCTCTCGGTGGTCATGGCGCCCATCACCACGTGAGCCACTGCATGGTCAGTAATGCCGCGCCACTGCTCGGCCAGCCGGATGCGCTGCTCATAGTCCTGCAGTTCAGCGCGCAAGTGCGTCTCTACCCCATCGATGTAGCGCAGCATGCCCCCCCCTGCGCACACGGCCAGCACCAGCACCCCCAGCATCAGCCCCCATATCTTTGTAGATACCGACCAGTTCTTAAATTGCATCTTCTCCCTCCCGATTTAATACTTTTCGCGCAAATTTGAAACATTTTGTACAAGCATCAGAAAAACGCCTGATACAAACATAGCAGCTTCAAGGGGATTTTGCGCAAAAGCAACTCCCGTCGAGAATCAGCACTTGCCTGTTGTTTTTAAACGGCAGCGCCGCTGACCTATGCCCCATCACATGCCTTCCTCCCTCCCCTTCCAGGCCGACCTGCATTGCCACTCCACCTATTCCGACGGCACCCTGTCTCCACAGGCACTGGCGCAGCGTGCCAGAGCGCGCGGCGTGACGCTGTGGGCACTGACCGACCATGACGAAATCAGCGGACTGCCCCTGGCCCATGCAGCCGCGCAGGAGCAGGGGCTGTCCTTTCTGACGGGCGTGGAAATTTCTGTCAGCTTTGCCAGCACCACCGTACACATCGTGGGTCTGGGTTTTGATCCGGACGATGCACAGCTGCGCGATGGCCTGCACAGCGTGCGCCACAGCCGCGGTCCGCGCGCCAGAGAAATGGCGCAGCAGCTGGCGGTTGCGGGCATTTCTGGCGCTTACGAAGGGGCGCTTAAATACGTGGGCAATCCGGAGCTGATCTCGCGCACCCACTTTGCACGCTATCTGGTGGAAATCGGGGCCTGCCGCAGCACGCAGGAAGTGTTTCAGCGCTATCTGGTGCCAGGCAAACCTGGCTATGTGCCGCAACGCTGGGCATCGCTGGAAGACGCTGTGCGCTGGATCACCGATGCTCAGGGCGTGGCCGTGGTGGCCCACCCTGCGCGCTACCACTTCAACCCCATGGAGGAGTACGCCTTTTTCTGCCGCTTCAAGGAGCTGGGCGGTCAGGCTGTGGAAGTGGTCTGCGGCAGCCACACACCGCACGAATACGAACACTATGCGGATCTGGCCCAGGAGCTGAACCTGGCCATCTCACGCGGCAGTGACTTTCACAGCCCGCAAGAGTCCTCCATCGACCTTGGCGGCCTGCCACCTGACCCTGCACGGCTGACCGGCGTGTGGGAGCTGCTGCAGCACCGTATCTGCTAGGTTGCCCCCACATTTTGTGAGCATCTGACCTGCATGCAGCAGCGCCAGAGACGGCGCACAATGCGCATACCGCGCACAAGATCAAGGAAGCACCATGGCCCAGTACTTTGAAATCTATCCGGACAACCCGCAGCCACGCCTGCTCAAGCAGGCCGTCGCGCTGCTGCAAAAAGGCGGAGTCATTGCCTTGCCGACCGACTCCAGCTATGCCCTGGTCTGCCAGCTGGATGACAAGAATGCCGTGGAACGCCTGCGCCGCATTCGCCAGGTCAATGACAAGCACCACCTCACCCTGCTGTGCCGCGATCTGTCCGAGCTGGCCAACTACGCCCTGGTCGATAACCAGCAGTACCGCCTCATGAAGCTGGGCACCCCCGGCCCCTACACCTTTATCCTGGATGCCACCAAGGAAGTACCACGCCGCGTGAGCCACCCTTCGCGCAAGACCATTGGCCTGCGTGTACCGGACCGCAAAGGCACGCAGATGCTGCTGGAACTCATGGGGGCACCGCTGCTGGCCACCACGCTGATTCCTCCGGGCGAAGAGCTGCCCATGAACGACCCGGAAGCCATCCGCGAACGCTTTGAGCACGAGATCGACGCCATTGTCGATGCCGGTGCCTGCCCGCTGGAGCCCACGACGGTGATTGACCTCACGCCCATGCGTCTGGGCAACCCGCCCGTGTGTGTGCGTGAAGGCGCAGGCCCGCTGTCTGCAATTGGCCTGTAAAACGGGCTGCAATGGCAAACCACCGCAAGCGGTGGATGTTTGAGACAATGACACCGTGAACGATCTGATACAAACCGTCCTTATCTACGCCCTTCCTGTGCTGTTTTCCATCACAGTGCACGAAGCTGCCCACGGCTATGCCGCGCGCTACTTTGGTGACTACACCGCCACCATGCTGGGCCGCGTCACGCTCAACCCCATCAAGCACATTGACCCCATCGGCACCATTCTGATGCCGCTGCTGCTGTACTTTTCGACCTCGGGTGCCTTCCTGTTTGGCTACGCCAAGCCGGTGCCCGTGAACTTCAGCCATCTGCGCCGCCCCAAGCGCGACATGATCTGGGTCGCACTGGCGGGCCCTGCCTCCAACTTCGTGCAGGCCATTGCCTGGGCCTTGCTGCTGGTCGTGCTGGTTGCCACCAATGTGGAGGAGCGCTTTTTCATGGAAATGGCACGCGCCGGTGTGCTGGTGAACCTGGTGATGTGGGCCTTCAACCTGTTTCCGCTGCCGCCGCTGGACGGTGGCCGCATTCTGGTGGGGCTGCTGCCTACCAAGGCAGCCATCACCTTCTCGCGCATTGAGCCCTATGGCTTTTTCATCGTGCTGGCGCTGGTCCTGCTGGGCATTGTGGGCACGGTCTGGCTGCGCCCGCTGATGGACATTGGCTACAGCGTGATCAACACCCTCATCAGCCCCCTGCTGTCTGCGCTGCAGTAAGCACACAAAGCTTTGACTGATTCAGGCTGCCTGCGTGCAGCCTCTTTTGATAACTTGGTTTGAGATATGAGCACCACCCGTTTTCTGACTGGCATTACGCCCTCCGGCACACCTCACCTGGGCAATTACGCAGGCGCCATTCGCCCTGCCGTGGCCGCCAGTCGCACCCCCGGCATGGAAAGTTTTTATTTCCTGGCCGACTACCACGCCCTGATCAAGTGCCAGGACCCTGCCCGTGTGCACCGCTCCACGCTGGAAATTGCCGCCAGCTGGCTGGCCTGTGGTCTGGACCCCGAGCATGTGGTGTTCTACCGCCAGTCGGATGTGCCCGAGATTCCCGAGCTGAACTGGTTCCTCTCCTGCGTGACCGGCAAGGGCCTGCTCAACCGTGCCCACGCCTACAAGGCGTCGCAGGACAAGAATGCCGAAGCAGGCAAGGAACTGGACGACGGTGTGACCGCTGGCCTGTTCATGTACCCCGTGCTGATGGCCGCTGACATCTTGATGTTCAACGCGCACAAAGTGCCTGTGGGGCGCGATCAGATCCAGCACATCGAAATGGCGCGCGACATTGCCTCCAGCTTCAACCACCTGTATGGCGAGCACTTTGTGCTGCCCGAGGCTGCCATTGAAGAAAACGTAGCCACGCTGCCAGGTCTGGACGGCCGCAAGATGAGCAAGAGCTACGACAACACGATTCCGCTGTTTGCTCCCCGCAATGAACTGAAAAAGCTCATCAACAGCATCGTGACCGACTCGCGCGCCCCCGGTGAGCCCAAGGACACCGAAGGCTCTGCCCTGTTCCAGCTGTACCAGGCCTTTGCCACCGCCGAGGAAACCGAAGCCATGCGCAAGGCCTTTGCCGAAGGCATTGCCTGGGGTGATGCGAAAAACATGCTGTTCGAGCGCATCGATGCCGAAATCGCACCCAAGCGCGCCATCTATGAAGACCTGATGGCCCATCCCGAGAAGGTGGAGGCTGCCCTGCAGATCGGTGCCGAACGTGCCCGTGCGCTGAGCCGCCCCTTCATCACCAAGCTGCGCGCCGCCGTGGGCCTGCGCAGCCTGGCCAGCCAGGACAGCCATGCCAAGAAGGCCAAGGCCGCCAAGCAGGCCCTGCCCAGCTTCAAGCAGTACCGCGAAGCCGATGGCAAGTTCTACTTCAAGTTCATGGCTGCCGACGGAAGCCTGCTGCTGCAAAGCACAGGGTTTGAGCAACCCAAACAGGCCGGCCAGAGCATTGCGCAACTGCAGCAGCAGGGTGCCGATGCACTGCGTGCCCTGCAGGCCTGCGTCCAGCTGGGCGAAGGTGTTTCGGATACCGATGTACTGCAGGCGCTGCAGACACTGCAGGAAGCAGCAAACAATAAAGGCTGACACAGACTGATTGCAAAAAAAGGGGGAGGTGCCGCTATGCGCATTGCCGTTTTGGATGACGATCCCGCACAGCTGGCCATGATTGAGCGCGTGGCCCAGGAGATGGGCCACAGCTGCGCGCTGTTTTCAGAAGGTCAGGCGCTGATGCTGGCGCTGCGCCGCGACACGTTTGACCTGCTGGTCGTCGACTGGGAGCTGCCCGACACCAGTGGCCCTGAGGTGGTGCGCTGGGCGCGGCAGCATCTGGAGTCCCAGCTGCCGATTCTGTTCATCACCCACCGCAGCGAAGAACGCGATGTGGTGGAGGGGCTGCAGAGCGGGGCGGATGACTTCATGATCAAGCCGCTGCGTGTGGCCGAGCTGCAGGCACGCATTCAGGCCCTGCTGCGCCGCGCCTATCCGTTTCCCAGCGACGATGTACAGCACTTCGGCCCCTATACCTTTACGCGCTCACAGCTGACGGTCAGCTTTCAGGACAAGCATGTGGCGCTGACGCACCGCGAATTCGCCCTGGCCCTGCTGCTGTTCCAGAACGCAAGCCGCCTGCTGTCACGCGACTACCTGCGTGAGGCGGTCTGGGGCCAGAACGCCGAAGTGCTGTCGCGTTCGCTGGACACCCATGTGTCCCGCCTGCGGCAAGTCCTGCAACTGCGGCCCGGCAATGCGTATTCCATTGCTGCGGTCTACGGTCTGGGCTACCGCCTGGACAGCCACTCGAGCTAACGCGACACCACACTTTCTGCTGCTGCCATGTTCCCACGCACTGCCTTCTGCATTCCCGCATTGCCCTGCGCCGTGGCCCTGTGCAGCACCCTGGTGCTGCCTGCTGCTGCGCAGCAGACGTCGCAACCGCAGCAGGTCATTGCCCACCGCATCGTGACTGGCGACACGCTGACCCAGATTGCCCAGCGCTATCTGGGCGATGCCACGCTCTGGCAGGCCCTGCAAAGCCACAACAAGGTGGGCAGCCCTTACCGCCTGCAGCCCGGCTCCATGCTGGAAGTGCCCATGTGGCTGATGCGCAAGGCTACGGCTTCGGTGGACTTTGTGCAGGGCAGTGCCCAGCTGCGCAACCGCAGCACCACAGCCGCCGTGCCTGTGCAGCCTGGCATGCCGCTCGAGGAAGGTGACCAGCTGCAGCTCTCGCCCGATGCATTCGTCACCGTCAAGCTGGCCGACGGCAGCCTGATTCAGGTGCGCGCGGCTTCCTCCGTGCAATTGAGCCAGCTGCGCCGCCGTGGCCGTGCGGGCAGCCTGCAGTCCGTCCTCGAACTGCAGCAAGGCGGTGTAGATATACAGGTGCCCGGCAAGCCGGATGCCCAGCGCCATCTGGACATACGCACGCCCGTTGCTGCCACCAGTGTGCGCGGCACCCGCTTTGACGTGCAGCTGCAGCCCGACGGCAGCACCACAGCTGCTGTACTGCAGGGCCAGGTGGCCATGCAGTCGCTGACCGGCGCTCAGTCCGCCGTGCAGACGCTCCCCCCTCACTTTGGCATGGCCGTGGCGGCCAATGGCCAGCCCGGCCCTGTCACGGCACTGCTGCCCGCGCCCAGTGCACAGTCCCTGCCCAGCCTGTATGAAGACGCGCAGTGGCTGGACATTCCCCTGCCTGCCATGCCACAGGCACAGGGCTGGCTGGTGGGCATCAGCAGCGATGCGCAGGGCCACAAGGTGCTGCGCAATGCCCAGGTGCAGGGCCAGCAGGCACGCTTTGCCGCCCTGCCTGATGGCGGCTACTACCTGCATGTGCGTGCGCTGGACCCGTACGGCATCAGCGGTCTGCCGCGCACGCTGCCGATCCGCGTCAAAGCCCACCCCGTGCCACCGCTGGTGCAAACACCTGCCCCCGGAGCCACGCTGGCCCTGGGTGAAGCCCAGCTGCTGTGCACCCCCGTGGATGGCGCTGACAGCTACCGCCACCAGATCATTGCCCTGCCTGCAGCAGATGCAGACATTGCCACCAGTGCGTTTGCACAGCCTGCTCTGCAAAGCAGCAGCCCAGCGCAGGACTGCCGCATCGACCTGCAAAACCTGCCCGCCGGTGACTACGCATGGCGCGCTGCCAGTGTGCGCAGCATGGCCGGGCAGCCCGACCGCGGGCCATTTGCCGATCCGCACCGCTTCCGCATTGCGCCCCGGCCAGCCACGCTCTCCGCAGCAAATATGCAGGAGCACACCCTCGCCGGCCTGAGCACCATCCACTGGCCCGGCGAGCCTGGTCAGCGCTACCGCCTGCAGGCCTTTGCCACGCCCGATGGCACAGCACCAGCACTGGATACACTGCTCGACAGCCCACGCTGGACGGCCGCAGGCCTGCCTGCAGGCACCTGGCATGTGCGCATTCAGGTGCAGGACCCATCGGGGCTGAACAGCGCCTTCTCGCCACCACGCAGCGTGCAGGTGCGCGATCTGCTGCTCGATGGCACGGGCCAGCCCGTGCAGTCCGGCACAGGCCTGGGTATTGAACGCTGGGACAGATAAAAAAGAGAGCTGCTAGCGCTTATCCATCAAGGTTTTTCAATGCAATTAACTTTCAAATCATTGAAAGATAAGCGCAAGCAGCTCCTTTTTTTGATATTTTCCGCATGAAACGCTCGCTCACGCTGGAATGGCTGCTGATGTCACTGGGCCTGCTGGCGCTGGTGTTCTGGCTGTCCGGCCCCCTGCAGTTTCCCCGGGCCAATCTGTGGTTCAAAGACCTGGCGCTGCGGCTGCACAGCCCGGAGCCATCGCCCGATGTGGTCCTGATCGCCGTGGACGAGCGCAGCCTTGCCAGCATTGGCCGCTGGCCCTGGCGCCGCGCCCTGCATGCACACCTGATCGACTTTGTCAGCATGGGCCAGCCACGCTCCATTGGACTGGACATTCTGCTGGCCGAAGCCGATCTGGACTACCCCGAAGACGACGCCCTGCTGGCCCACAGCATGGTGCGCAGCGGGCGCGTGGTTCTGCCGCTGGTCAGCAGCGGCAACGCCCAGACCACCAGCCTGCCGCTGCCACTGTTTGCCCAGACCGCTGCACGGCTGGGCCACGTTCACCTGCCGCTGGACCCGGACGGTGGCGTGCGCAGCTTCTATGCCAGAGAAGGCTTTGCCCAGCACCAGTGGCTGCACCTGGGCCTGTCCATGCTCTGCCTGAGTCAGCCACAGAACCCTGACTGCCGCAGCACCGCCCAGACCGATGCGCCATCTGCCTCCGGCCCATGGCTGCGCAGCCAGCCGATACGCATTGCCTTTGCCAGAGGCGATGCACCTTTCATCACCTACTCCTATATCGACGTGCTGCGGGGCAAGATTCCAGCCAGCGCCTTTCGCAACAAGCATGTGCTGATCGGTGCGACCGCCACCGGCCTTGGTGCCACGGTGCTGCCACCGAGCGGCGCCAGCCCCAGCGCCTTGCACAATGTGGAAATGCTGGCCCACATCGTCAGCGGCGCACTGCAGCAGCAACACGTAAGCACTGCCAGCCCCTGGGCCAACCGCATCTTCAACCTGCTTCCCGTGGCACTGGGACTGGCCGCACTGTCCGTGCTGGGCCCGTCTGCAGCCCTGCTCACCTGCCTGGGGCTGGCACTGCTGACGCTGCTGCTGCACGCTCTGGCCCCCACCCTCACCCACACCGTATTCAGCCCGGCGGCCGCCTTGCTGGTGCTGCTGCTGGCCTACCCGCTATGGAGCTGGCGCAGGCTCAGTACCGCGGCCCAGTTTCTGAACCAGGAAATGCAGCATCTGCGCGTGCAGGGGCTGAACACAGCGCCTGCCGCTGTGCCGCGGCGAGGCGACTTTCTGCAAGGCCGCATTCTGGCCGTGGAGCAGGCTACGCAGCAGCTGCGCCAGCTGCATGAGTTTGTGACCGACACCCTGCTGCAGCTGCCATCGCCCACCATGGTCTGCAACCGCCAGGGGCAGATCGTGCTGGCCAACAGGGCGGCCCACCGCTATGCCCAGCAGCTGCAGCGGCCGCTGCAGGAGCTGCAGCCCATCGCCGAACTGCTGGAGGGGGCGGTAGAACGTGGCAGCCTGCAGCCGCTGTGGAGCAGCGAGCAGCCTCCGCCACTGGACAAGACCATGCAGCGCGAAGGCATAGACCTGCAGCAACGCAGCCTGCTGATGCTGAGCAAGCCGTTTTCCGTGGCTGGTGACACCGGCTGGCTGGTCAGTCTGGTGGACATCAGCGAACTGCGTGCCGCCATGGCCCAGCGCGACCAGGCCCTGCACTTCATCTCACACGATATTCGCGCGCCCATAGGTGCCATCCTCACGGCCATTGAGATGGAGCAGCACTTTGGGCAGGAGGACACCTCTTCCGTCCTCATCGAGCGCATCCAGCGCTACGCACGCAACGGCCTGTCCCTGGCTGACGACTTTGTCTACCTGGCCCGTGCCCAGCACACCACGGCCCAGCGTGTGCCGGTGGAACTGGGGGCCATCATTGACCAGGCACTGGATGACACCTGGGCTGCCGCCAACGCACGCCTGGTCGAGCTGGACTGGATGCCCCAGGAAGAAGAGGCCTGGGTGCTGGGAGACGCCAGCATGCTGCGCCGCGCCTGTGTGAACCTGATCAGCAATGCCATCAAGTACGGCCCTGTGGAAGGCACGGTGTACTGCAGCCTGGCCCAGGATGGCGATGCCTGGTGCATCACCGTGCGCGATGAGGGCGATGGCATCAGCGCCAAAGAGCAGGAACGCCTGTTTGCCCCCTTTACCCGGCAGGCACAGCACGAGGCACAAAAGATCCAGGGCTTTGGCCTGGGCCTGGCCTATGTGCACACCACGGCCCAGCAGCATGGCGGCAGCATCAGCGTGGTCAGCGAAGTCGGCCACGGCGCCAGCTTTATCCTGCGCCTGCCCAAGGCGCCGGTACCAGCACCGCAGCCCAGCTGAGCGCCTCAGGCTGCATTAGCAGCTGGGAAAAACGAAAAAGCCCCAGAACTTTGCAGTTCTGGGGCTTGTCGTTTGGTGCGGCTGGCAGGAATCGAACCCACGACCCCTTGGTTCGTAGCCAAGTACTCTATCCAGCTGAGCTACAGCCGCTGAAGCTATGAATTATAGGCACATTTTTCACATCTTTTTTGAAATTGCGCATTTTTTCCCAAAAATCTCAGTCACTGTATTTACATACAGATTCTTTGCAGCATCAGCCCTGCTACGCCTTAAAATTCAAGCCCTGACTGCTCTTAAAACAGCAGCATTCGCGGCTGGGCTGCATGTTTTATGGCAACGCGCAACAAAAAGTCATCCACTCCTGTCTCCTGGCTGCGCCGCATCTACCAGCGCCTGACCAGCCGCATGGCCTGCTTTGTCTGGGGTGCACTGTTCGGCAATGCCTTGCTGAGTCAGCCCGTAGAGCCGCTGAACCTGCTGCTGGCACCGCCGGAGTACATGCTCAGCAGCTCGGCGCAGGAAGGACTGGCCGCACTGCGCCAGAGCATGCGTGAGCTGGGTACTGCGTTCACCGACGCGGTCTGGGAACGCGTACATGCACATATGCGCCCTGACGACAGCGCTCCCGCGCAAGAGCGCACCGAGCACTGATCCCCAACCGCCGTTCCAACCGCTACCAACAAAAACGCCTGTCACTGGACAGGCGTCTGGTGTGCAGCAACGCCTGGAATCAGGCGGGGGCTTCCGTCTCCTGCAAGTGCTGCAGCTCTTCTTCGCCGCGAATGCGCACATGCATCCAGAAGCCGCGCGCCTCGTCCTGCTTGACCAGGCGGGTATCCAGCTTGACCTTGTGCGGCAGCGGTGTCTCGATGGAGTACAGCGAAGGGGTACGCAGGATGGCTTCCTGCGATGGCATCTTCCAGTACTGCTCGTAGCCCGCGTGGTAGGCCACGGCATCGCACAGGCCTTTGCGCTGCAGGTCCTGCATCATCTTGGGCGTCAGCTCTTCGCCCGTACCTATGCCAAGCTCGGGCACCAGCAGCAGACGCTGTGTGGCGGGCTGCACATGCAGCCAGACCTCGGAGGGGCCATCAAAGCCTTTTTCTTCTACAACAGGTGCTGTTTGATGAGCTTCCACGCCTTCACGCCCCATGAAGCGCCGCTTCTGCCCTTCACTTTCAGCGGCAGCTGCGGAGGCAGAGGCCGGCGCATCTTGGGCACCACTCCCTGACAACGTAGAAATCAATCGATCAAAAATGCTCACTGCGTCTTTTCTTTCTGGTCTACCTGCACCATGCAGATATTCATCACCTTCACCAGCACTGCTGGCAGCCTGCCACTGCACAGGCAGCAGCCAGACTTTGCAACAGGCATGCAGGCTGTGAAACCGGGTTCAAGCCCGGTATTGTCGCAAAAAGCAGCAAATCACGTTGTTGTCTAGGCGCAGATAAGCTTTCCATTCCCGTCTTTCTTTGCTCCATTGGCACTGCGCCCAGCGTACCGTCATCAGCCCAGCATTCCCCCTTCCAGCGCCAGCACCACAGCCGCTTCAGGCACATGCACCTGCACCCTGCGGCCCACGCGCCAGCCTGTGTGTGCAGCAGCAAACCCCACCCATTGCATGCCGGGTGACAGCTGCACCGCCACTTCATCGCCCAGCGCACCGGGGGTGATGCGTGCAATCTTGCCCTGCCAGCTGTTGCCCTGCGCCAGTGATGCAGTGGCCGCCGTCACTTCTACTGCCGTGGCCTTGCACATGGCCAGCAGCTGCATACCGTTGTACAGACCCAGCAGCTGCGCGCTCTCGGCCGTAATGCGTGCCTGCACGGTCACATCGGCATGCAGCCCCTGCAGATGCACCTGTGCCAGCGGGCCACTCATTGCCAGTTGCTGCACCATGCAGGGCCACTGGTTGCGCATGCTGGTCTGAATGCCCAGGCGCTGCACGGGCAGCCTGGACTGCAGTTGCTGCATCATTGCGCCCTTGGCCTGCGCCAGGGCCTCAGCCGCACGCAGCAATTCCTGGCCTGCCTCGGTCAGTCTGGCCCCGCCGCCACCCGCGCCGCCCACGGACTTTTGCACCACGGGCACGCCGGCCAGATTGCTCAGGGTATCAATGGCCTGCCAGGCGGCCTTGTAGCTCACGCCGACTGCGCGGGCCGCCTGCGAGATGGAGCCACACTCCCCCAGCGCACGCAGCACCTGCAGACGCCGGTCAGACAGGGGGTGACCCAGCGCCTGCAGCAGGGATGAAGATGAATCAGCAGTGTTTGAAGACATGGCCCTATCATGCCGCTATTCACACAAGGAATAACGCTGCGGCTATACTTTCGCTATTCAAAAAAGGAATAGCGCTTATGTTGATCGCTTCTGTTCTGCGCACCAGTCTGCTGGCATCTGCTGTGCTGGCTGCCACAGCACATGCCGACACGGTGTCGGTGGCGGTGGCTTCGAATTTCACAGCCCCCATGCAAAAGATTGCCCAGGAGTTTGCCAGGGACACAGGCCACCAGGCGCAGCTGTCGTTTGGCTCCACCGGCAAGTTCTACGCCCAGATCCACAACGGCGCACCCTTTGGCGTGCTGCTGTCGGCAGATGCGGCCACGCCCGAAAAACTGGCGCGCGAAGGCAAGGCCGATGCAGCCTCGCGCATCACCTATGCCATCGGCAAGCTGGTGCTGTGGAGCAAGGACAGTACTTATGTGGATGAGCAGGGTGAGGTGCTCAAAACCAACCACTTCCAGCATCTTGCCATTGCCAATCCCAGGCTTGCGCCTTACGGCCTGGCGGCGGAGCAGACATTGCGCAAGCTGGGGCTGCTGGATGCGGTCCAGCCCAAGTTTGTGCAGGGTGAGAACATTGGTCAGACCTACCAGTTCGTTGCCACGGGCAATGCCCAGCTGGGCTTTGTGGCCCTGTCGCAGGTGATGCAAGATGGCCGCATCAGCGCTGGCTCAGGCTGGATCGTGCCTGAAACCATGCATGAGCCGATCCGCCAGGATGCGATTGTGCTGAATCAGGCCAGAGACAACGCAGCCGCCCAGGCACTGATGCGCTACCTGCAGGGCGACAAGGCCCGCACCATCATCAGCGCTTACGGCTATGGTTTTTGAAGCAGCTAGCGCTTGAATATCAAGAACTTCAAATAGTTTTCATATTGAAGTGCTTGATTCATCAGCGCTAGCAGCTCATTTTTTTTTAATTCTTCACACGCTGGGCATGCTATCTACCGAAGATTGGGCAGCCATCAGGCTGACGCTGGAACTGGCCACGGTCACCACCGTGCTGCTGCTGGTGCTGTGCACCCCGCTGGCATGGTGGCTGGCACACACGGCTTCACGCTGGAAGGGACCGGTAGGCGCAGTCGTGGCCCTGCCTCTGGTGCTGCCGCCCACGGTGATTGGCTTTTATCTGCTGGTTACCATGGGCCCCAGCGGCCCGGTAGGCCAGCTCACCGAATGGCTGGGGCTGGGCCGCCTGCCCTTTACTTTTGCGGGGCTGGTGGTCGGCTCGGTGATCTATTCCCTGCCCTTTGCCGTCCAGCCGCTGCAGCGCGCATTTGAAAACCTGGGGCGGCGGCCGCTGGAAGTGGCGGCCACGCTGGGGGCCAGCAAGCTCGATACTTTTTTCACCGTGGTGCTGCCCATGGCGCGCACCGGCTTTGTCACCGCTGCCGTGCTGAGCTTTGCGCACACCGTGGGCGAGTTTGGCGTGGTGCTCATGATTGGCGGCAACATCCCGGGCGTGACACGCGTGGTGTCCGTGCAGATCTACGACCATGTAGAAGCCATGGACTACGCCAGCGCCCACTGGCTGGCGGGTGGCATGGTGGTCTTCAGCTTTGTGGTGCTGATGCTGCTGCACTGGCTGCAACCCAGCAAGGAGCGCGCATGATCGAAGCCCAACTGGCACTGCAGCGTGCCGACTTCACGCTGGATGTGCATCTGCAGCTGCCCGGCCGAGGCATTACCGCGCTGTTTGGCCCATCGGGCTGCGGCAAGACCACGGTGCTGCGCAGCATGGCCGGGCTGGAACGTGCCCGGGGCCGCGTCACCATCAACGGCCAGGTCTGGCAGGACGAGGCCACACGCCAGTGGCTGCCCACACACCAGCGTGCGCTGGGCTATGTGTTTCAGGAAGCCAGCCTGTTCCCCCACCTGAGCGTGCACGGCAATCTGGCCTATGGCCTCAAGCGCACCCCGGCAGCCCGCCGCAAGGTGCAGCTGGAGCAGGCGGTGGAGCTGCTGGGCATTGGCCATCTGCTGGAGCGCAGCCCGGCCACGCTCTCTGGCGGTGAACGCCAGCGCGTAGCCATTGCACGGGCGCTGGCTACCAGCCCGCAACTGCTGTTGATGGACGAGCCCCTGTCTGCCCTGGATGCCCAGCGCAAGGCCGAGGTGCTGCCCTATCTGGAAAGTCTGCAAAAAAACCTCGACATGCCCGTGCTCTACGTGAGCCACGCGCAGGACGAAGTCGCGCGGCTGGCCCACCATGTCGTGCTGCTGCAGGCCGGGCGCGCCGTGTTTGCGGGCGACACGGCCAGCGCCATGGCCCAGAGCGAACACCCCATGGCACCGGCTGCCGAAGCTGCCAGCCTGGTGCAAGGCCAGATCACGGCCTATGACGCGCAGGACCACCTGAGCACCGTGCATTTTGACGGTGGCCAGCTCCTGATCAGCGGCGCTGCCAACCGCCGCTTGGGGGACGCCGTACGCCTGCGCGTGCTGGCGCGGGACGTGAGCATTGCGCTGCAGGCACCGCAGGGCAGCAGCATTCTGAACCGCATCCCCGCCACGCTCACGACGCTGCATGAGGACAGCCCCGGCCAGGTCATGCTCAGCCTGCAGGCGGGCAGCACCACGCTACTGGCACGCGTATCAGCACGTTCAGCACGCGAGCTGGGCTTGCACCAAGGCCAGTCTGTGATTGCGCAAATCAAAAGCGTGGCCCTGCTGGATTAAACGCAGCGGCCTATCATCCGCTGTATGACTGATGCCAGCGCCTGCTCTCTTGAAACTCCCGATGTCCCTGCACTGACCCGCTGCGACGTGCGCTTTCACCACGCCGAGCGCGGCGTACAGGCCGAGCAGCGCGTGCTGGCCAACGAAGTGCCAATTGCCCTGGTGTTCAACGGCATCGCCCATGCGGTGATGATGGGCACGCCACTGGACCTGGAAGACTTTGCCATCGGCTTTGCGCTCAGCGAAGGCATCATCGACAGCGCCGCCGACTGCTATGGCGTGGACGTGCGCCCTGTCTCTGCCACCGCAGCCGGTTTGCCTGTTGGCATGGATGGCATGGAAGTGCAGCTGGAGATTGCTTCGCGCTGCTTCATGCGCCTCAAAGACCACCGCCGCAGCATGAGTGGCCGCACAGGCTGCGGGGTCTGCGGGGTGGAGAGCTTTGCGGCACTCAATCTGACATTCGACGCCCTGCCTGCTCGCGACTGGGTGGCACAGGTGGACCTGCCCACCGTGTTGAAAGCCATAGACCACCTGCCGCCCAAGCAAGTGCTCAATGCCGAAGCCGGCGCCATCCACGCCGCTGGCTGGGCCACGCTGGACGGGCAGGTGCACGATGTAATTGAAGACGTGGGCCGCCACAATGCGCTGGACAAGCTGCTGGGCCGCCTGGCACGCACGGGCCGCCTCAGTGAGCCGGGCTTTGTAGTGCTCTCCAGCCGTGGCAGCCATGAGCTGGTGCGCAAATGCGCCAAGCTCGGCATTGCTGCGCTGGCCACCATTTCTGCCCCCACGGCCATGGGCGTGCGCATGGCTGAACTCACTGGCCTGCGCTTCTGGGGCCTGGCGCGCCCACCCAAGGCCACGCTGTATGCCCCAGGTGCTGGCCTGCATCTGGATGCCCCGCAAGCCTGAGCAAGGCACTGCCTGCGTACACATTGCGTAGAATGCGCCGGTCTGTCAGCCCCTGGATGAACACCATGACCCGCTGCTTGCTTGCATCTGTCTTTCTGGCCCCTGTGCTTGCCATGGCTCTGCCTGGCCAGGCACAGACGACGCTGCCCGCAGTGCAGACTGCGCCTTCGACCATTCCCAAGGCCAGCTACCGCAATTTCCCTAGCCATGTGCAATACGGCGTGCTGCGCATTGAGCAGATTCCACGCGCTGAAATCAATGGCAAGCCTGTGCGCACTGCACCGGGCTTCAGGCTCTTCGCTCCTGACAACAAGCTGATGTTTGCCCACACCGTGCAGAACGAAGCATTGCGTGTGGCCTATGTCCGGGAAGCCAGCACCCAGTGGCTGCTCACCGCCTGGATTCTCACGCCGGAAGAAGCGGCCAGCGCCTTCAAAAAGCGCTGACAGATACGCCCCCACCCCATTGAACTGCAACGCCGCACAGCCTGCTGGCGGCGCTGCGCTCTTTTCCCCTTTTCCCATATGCAGCAGTCCTGCGCGACTGCATGGCACACACGATGAGCAAAAAAGTATTTATCAAGACCTTTGGCTGCCAGATGAACGAGTACGACTCGGACAAGATGGCCGACGTGCTGAACGCCGCCCAGGGCTATGAACCCACGGACAACCCCGACGAGGCCGACCTGATTCTGTTCAACACCTGCTCCGTGCGCGAAAAGGCACAGGAAAAAGTGTTCTCCGACCTGGGCCGCATCAAGCACCTCAAGGAAAAAGGCGTACTCATTGGCGTAGGCGGCTGCGTGGCCAGCCAAGAGGGTGACGAAATCATCAAGCGTGCCCCGTTCGTGGACGTGGTGTTTGGCCCCCAGACCCTGCACCGCCTGCCCGAGCTGCTCAACGCACGCCAGAGCAAGGCCAAGCCCCAGGTGGACATCTCCTTCCCCGAGATTGAAAAGTTTGACCACCTGCCCCCCGCACGCGTGGAAGGTGCATCGGCCTTTGTGTCCATCATGGAAGGCTGCTCCAAGTACTGCAGCTACTGCGTGGTGCCCTACACCCGTGGTGAAGAAGTCAGCCGCCCCTTTGAAGACGTACTGGTAGAAGTGGCCGGTCTGGCCGACCAGGGCGTCAAGGAAGTGACGCTGCTGGGCCAGAACGTGAATGCTTATCAGGGCAAGATGGGTGACACCAGCGAGATCGCCGACTTTGCCCTGCTGCTGGAATACGTGGCGGAAATCCCCGGCATTGAGCGCATTCGCTTCACCACCAGCCATCCCAATGAGTTCACCCCCCGCCTGATCGAGGCCTACGCCAAGATTCCACAGCTGGTGTCCCACCTGCACCTGCCCGTGCAGCACGGCTCGGACAAGATTTTGATGGCCATGAAGCGCGGCTACACCGCTATGGAATACAAGAGCACGGTGCGCAAGCTGCGTGCGATTCGCCCCGATATGGCCATGAGCTCGGACTTCATCGTCGGCTTCCCCGGCGAGACGGAAGAAGACTTCCAGAAGATGATGAAGCTGATCCACGACATCCGCTTTGACAACAGCTTCAGCTTTATCTTCAGCCCCCGCCCCGGCACGCCTGCCGCCAACCTGCAGGACGACACCCCGCACGAGGTGAAGCTGCGCCGTCTGCAGGAGCTGCAGGCTGTGATCAACCAGAACATCAAGGACATCAGCCTGGAGCGCGTGGGCACCGTGCAAAAGCTGCTGGTTGAAGGCTTCAGCAAGCGCGACAAGAGCGAACTCATGGGCCGCACGGAGTGCAACCGCGTGGTGAACTTCCCTGGCAACGAGCGCCTGATTGGTCAGATGGTGGATGTAAAAATCACCGAAGCCATGACCTACACCCTGCGCGGTGAAGTCGCCATCAAGGAATAAGCCATCGACAGTTCAGGCGCTGGCTGTGCATGCAATAAACATAGCTTCCAGCGCTTGTGTAGTAAGCCTCTGAGACATATTTGACCCACAAAAAAGCCAACCGGAAGGTTGGCTTTTTGCTGTCCACGGCAAGCGCGAATTACTTGGCAAGGCGCGGCTTGCACTGCAGCTGCAGCAGGCGGTGCGTAGCGCTGTCCACATCGCTGCCGGGCTCGCGCAGGGGGCGAATGCGCAGGTCCAGGAAACCGCGCTTGCCGCACAGGGCCTTCAGCGCATCTTCGCACTTGCGCAGGTCGTCATAGCGTGTATCGCAGACCATGGCATGGTCATAGTCAGGTGTGACCACATAGGGCGCACCCTCCTTGGCCATGGGGTCGTTGGCCGCCTGTGTGGCACAGCCCGCCAGAGTGAGAGCAGCCGTGGCTGCCAGCAGCATGTATTTCATGGATGTACTCCTCCAAAGTTGAACGGCATCTTAACGAAGATGCACCGCGGTTCAATCAAACTTCAGCTGGCCGCCTACAGTCTGCCCCACCTGCAGCATCTGCCCGGCGCCCTGCGCCACCACGGCATTCATGCCAAAGGTGATGGCACCATCCAGCCGTGCATCCTGCCGGTACTGGGCGATGGTGTCCCCTACTTCGGGGCTGAAGGTGGCCGTGCGCGGATCAATGTTCGGAATCGGGCAGCGCGAGCAAGGCTTGCCCAGACGAATGGCAACCGGCGCTGCCGCCTGCACCCAGACGGTGTCGATAAAGTCTTCCTCATGCTCAGCCAGCCCGTCGAGCACGATGTTGGCGCGAAAACGCAGGCCATCTACGGCCGCATGCCCCTGCGCCTGCAGTCGGGCGTTGAGCCCTTCAAACGCTGCGCTGGTGGTGACCAGCAAAGGATAGCCATCGGAAAACTGGTTCGGTGCCTCAATGCCCCCCGTCCATTTGAGGTTGGACAGGCGCTGCTGCGCAGGATCGAAGCGCACCAGACGGCAAGCCCGGCCCAGCGCCTGGCTGAACCACTGTGCGGCTGCATCCCCCATATCCCATGCCAGCACCTGGCTCTTCCACACCTGCACCATGCGCTGCGGTGCAGTCTCCATCCAAGGCAACGCCAGTGGCACGGACAGCGTCTCCTGCCCGGCATGTGCCACCAGCAGCTGACCATTGGCCACATCCAGCCGTGGCTGAATCAAGGCCATCTGCGGCACCTCACGCTGGGTGATGAAGCGCCCCTGCGCATCTACCACCATCCAGGCCCGGTCCCACTCCAGCCCGCTGGCCAGCAAGCGTGCCTGCTGCACCGCAATACCAGCACAGGACTTGATCGGAAACACCCACAGCGCGCCTATGGCGCCTGTGACATCGAAATCGGTCTGCAACTCTGTCATCTCACCATTGTGCGGCCCCGATAGCAGATTGCCTACAAGCGCCCCTTCTTGTTTGCAGAGGTCTCTCCGCAGACGGGCTGCCCTGCCTACAATGTGCAACCTATGGCGCAAACCTTTGATGTATGTATTCGCGGGGCTGGCATTGTCGGCCGCACTCTGGCTCTCCTTCTGGCACGAGAGCGGCTGCGTGTTGCTCTGGTGGCAGCACCGCGTGCGGCATCGGCACAGGCCGATGTCAGGGCCTATGCACTCAATGCCAACTCCAGGCAGATGCTCGAGTCTTTGCGTGCCTGGCCGGATGCTTCTTACGCCACTGCGGTACGCCATATGGAAGTGCACGGCGACCAGGACGGCAGCGTGCACTTTGATGCGCAAGTGCAGGACGTAGATGCACTGGCCTGGATTGTGGATGTGCCCGCACTGGAGCAGCGCCTGGCCGAGGCCGTGCGCTACCAGCCCCAGGTCGAGGTGGTGGACGCCCCTGTGGATGCCCCGCTGACCGCCATCTGCGAAGGCCGAGCCAGCGCCACCCGCACTGAGTTCGGCGTGGACTTTGACGTCACCCCCTACGACCAGCATGCGATTGCCACACGCCTGCAGTGCGAACTGCCCCACGGCCAGGTGGCGCGCCAGTGGCTCTCCCCCCAGGGCATTCTGGCGCTGCTGCCGCTCGACGGTGCCGATGGCCGCAGCGTGGCTGTGGTGTGGTCGGTGGCACAGACCGATGCCGCCTACTGGCAAGCCGCTGATGAAGCCGAATTTGTACAGGCCCTGACTGATATCAGCCAGGGCAGCCTGGGCCAGCTGACACTGCAAGGCCCGCGCATGAGCTGGCCGCTGCAGCAGGCCGTGGCCAAACGCTGGTGTGGCCCTGTGCCCGGCAGCAGCGATGCCCGCACCCCCACCAGCTGGGTGCTAGCAGGTGACGCCGCACACACGGTGCACCCTCTGGCCGGACAAGGACTGAACATTGGCCTGGCCGATGTGCAGACGCTCTCGCGCATCCTGCAGGCACGCGGCGAATGGCGCAGCCCCGGTGACCTCAAGCTGCTGCGCCGCTATGAGCGCGAACGCAAGGCAGGTCTGGCTCCGCTGGGTCTGGCCATGGATGGCCTGCAGCAGCTGTTCACCCGTACCGAAGCGCCCTTGCAGACACTGCGTAACTGGGGCATGCGCAACTTTGAACGCAGCGGCCTGCTCAAGGACTGGGCTGCCCGTCAGGCCATGGGGCTCATGCGCTGACCTGCAAAGCTTCTTTCAGGAACCTTTTGCACGCTTCGAGCCCCAACCACCATTTACTTCTTTTTTGCATTGGAATCTTTGCCATGAAATTCTTTGTGACGGCTTTGATGGCGACCGCAGCCTGGGGTTGTGCCATGGCTGCTCAGCCTCAGGACACAATTGCCAAAACCCTGGCAGAGCGTATTCCGCAGCTGCAGACCGTGGACGAAATCACTGCAACCCCCATGAAGGGGCTGTATGAAGTGCGTATTGGCAATGACGTGTTCTATTCCAATGCCACCGGTGACTACCTGATTCAGGGCGAGTTGATTGACACCAAGGCACAGCGCAACCTGACCGAAGACCGTATCAACCAGCTCACAGCCATTGATTTCAAGCAGCTGCCGCTGGAAGACTCCATCAAGATCGTGCGCGGCAATGGCGAGCGCCAAATCGCCGTGTTCGAAGACCCCAACTGCGGCTACTGCAAGCGCTTTGAGCGTGATCTGCAGAATGTGGACAACGTTACCATCCACATGTTCCTCTACCCCATCCTGAGCCGTGACTCCGTCGAGAAGTCGCGCAACATCTGGTGTGCCAAGGACCAGAACCAGGCCTGGCATGACTACATGCTCAAGGACAAGGCCCCCGCTGCCGCCAGCTGTGACATTGATGCCATCCAGCGCAATCTGGCACTGGGCCGCAAGCACAAGATCACTGGCACACCGACCCTGATCTTTGCCGACAACACACGTGTGCCCGGCGCCATTCCCGCGACCGAGGTCGAAAAATACCTCGCCGCAGCGCACAAACAATAAACCCGCAACAGGCTGCCCAGGCAGCCTGTTTTGCTTTCAATACCTCTGTTTTGTTCTGACTTCAGACCTTCATGCCCACACTGACCGCCAGCCTGCACTACCACGTTGAACTGCACCACCTGCATGCCCACCAGTACCGCGTCACGCTGCGCATTGCTACACCTGCCGCGCAACAGCTGGTGTCACTGCCCGTCTGGATTCCCGGCAGCTATCTGGTGCGTGAATTTGCCAAGAACCTGCAGGAGCTGAACGCCCGCCAAAACGGCCAGCCCATTGCCGTGCAGCAACTGAGCAAGCACCAGTGGCAGCTGGACTGCAGCGCAAATGCGCCTGTGGAGCTGAGCTATCTGGTCAATGCCTACGACACTTCCGTGCGTACCGCCTGGCTGGACCAGCGCCGTGGTTTTTTCAACGGCACCAGCCTGCTGCTGCGCGTGCATGGCCAGGAGGCACAACCCCACCAGCTGCGCATCAGCCCATCGGCCCAGGTGCCGGACTGGAAGCTGGCTACCGGCCTGAGCGCTGTGGAGGTCGATGCACAGGGCTTTGGCACCTACACCGCAGGAAACTACGACGAGCTGGTGGACTGCCCCGTAGAGATGGGCAACTTCTGGAGCAGCAGCTTCACCGCACGCGGAGTGCCGCACCGCTTCGTGGTTGCTGGTGCCCCTGCATCCTTTGACGGCGAGCGCCTGCTGCGTGATACCCAGAAGATCTGTGAGGCAGAAATCGACTTCTGGGGCGTAGCGCCACACAGCAGCTATGTCTTCATGCTCAATGTCACGCATGATGGCTACGGAGGTCTGGAGCACTGCAATTCCACCGCCCTGATCTGCAGCCGCAGCGATCTGCCGCGCCAGGGCGTGGACAAAGCCAGCGACGGCTACGTACAGCTGCTGGGCCTGATCAGCCACGAGTATTTCCACACCTGGAACGTCAAGCGCCTGCGCCCTGCAGAGCTGGTGCCCTACAACTACGATCAGGAGAACTACACCGAGCTGCTGTGGTTCTTCGAAGGCTTTACCAGCTACTACGACGACCTGCTACTGCGCCGCGCAGGGCTGATCGACAACGCCACCTACCTCAAGCTCATCACCAAGACGCTCAACCAGGTACAGCAGACCCCGGGCCGTAAGGTGCAGTCCGTCGCCCAGTCCAGCTTTGATGCCTGGGTGAAGTATTACCGCCAGGACGAAAATACGGCCAATGCCACGGTGAGCTACTACACCAAGGGCGCACTGGTCGCCATGAGTCTGGACCTGAAGCTGCGCCAGGAAGGTCAGACCACGCTGGACGCCGTGATGCGTGCCCTGTGGCAGCGCTGCCAGGGCAGTGCCATGAGCGAGGCCGATGTGCTGACCGTGCTGCAGGCACTGACTGGCCGCAGCTGGGAAACCGAACTCCAAGCCTGGGTGCACGGCACGCAGGAGCTGCCTGTCACCGAGCTGCTGGCTGCCCACGGCGTAGCCGCAGATGCCGACCAGCCCGTGCCGGCACAGGCGCTGGGCCTGCGTGTTCAGGAGAGCCATAGCGTGCTGATCAAGCAGGTGCTGCGCGGCGGCCTGGCCGAGCAGGCCGGCATGATGGCAGGCGACGAATGGTACGGCATCGAGATCGCAGGCCAGGGCTGGCGTCTGGGCAAGCTCGAAGAGCTGGCCATGTATGCGCCCCAGGGCACGACCTCCATCACGGCGCTGGTCGCACGCGACAGACAGCTGCTGCGTCTGACGCTGCCCCTGCCGCAGGCCAGTGCACCGCTGTCCAATTACAAACTCCGTGTGCAGGACGAAGCGGCTGTGAACCGCTGGCTGTCAGCGTAAACCGTAAGCCAGTCTGCGGGCTTGCTTGGGTATAGTCATGTGCTGGTTTTGCACACACAAGACGACAAGGAGAACAAGCCCATGGCATACGAAACCATCGAAGTCCGCGTGGAGGCGGACAAGGTCGGCATCATCACCCTGAACCGCCCCAAGCAGCTCAATGCGCTGAATGACCAGCTCATGAACGAGCTGGGCGAGGCACTCAAGGCCTTTGATGCCGACGAAAACATTGGCTGCATGATCATCACCGGCAGCGAGCGCGCCTTTGCTGCGGGTGCTGACATCGGTGCCATGGCCAAGTACAGCTTTGCTGATGCCTACAAGGGCGACTACATCACCCGCAACTGGGAAGCCATCCGCAGCATCCGCAAGCCAGTGATTGCAGCTGTCAGCGGTTTTGCACTGGGTGGTGGCTGCGAACTGGCCATGATGTGCGACTTCATCATCGCGGCGGACAACGCCAGATTTGGCCAGCCCGAAATCAAGTTGGGCGTGATTCCCGGCGCTGGTGGCACACAGCGCCTGCCCCGCGCTGTGGGCAAGGCCAAGGCCATGGACATGGCACTGACTGCGCGCATGATGGACGCCACCGAGGCCGAGCGCGCTGGCCTGGTCAGCCGCGTCGTGCCCTACGACAAGATGATGGAAGAAGCCCTTGGTGCAGCCATCACCATCTGTGGCTTCTCGCAGATTGCCGTCATGGCGGCCAAGGAATCGGTCAACCGTGCCTTTGAGGGCAGCCTGAGCGATGGCGTCATGTTCGAGCGCCGCCTGTTCCATGCGCTGTTCGCCACCCAGGACCAGAAGGAAGGCATGGACGCCTTCATCAACAAACGTCCTGCAGTTTTTTCCAACCAGTAAAAAATTGATATACAATATCAGTCTCTTGGTCGTATAGCTCAGTTGGTTAGAGCGCAGCATTCATAATGCTGATGTCGTAGGTTCAAGTCCCACTACGACCACCAGAGTTCGGTCGTATAGCTCAGTTGGTTAGAGCGCAGCATTCATAATGCTGATGTCGTAGGTTCAAGTCCCACTACGACCACCAAAATTCAAAACCCCGCAGCACGCAAGTGCTACGGGGTTTTTCTTTGGTGCATCAAGGCCTGTACTTGTAACAGCTACTGGGACTTGCCACCATCGAGCTGATTTTTCTCCCCATCACCTTGCGCACTGGTAATGCCCTGTGCCATACCCGACGCTGGGTTGGCTCCGCCCTGGGTTTCTGCTGCCTCGCCCGTACTGGCATCAGGCTGAATCACCTCGATATTGGCCTGTACCACGGTCAAGGGCACGGCAGGCGGCAAGGGCTCACCCAGATCGGGTTTGGACGGCGGCATGACATCATGACTGCGCAGGTACTGATCGGAGCCAAACAGCGGCTGCTTGGGAGGAGGCTGGTCAAAGCGTGAGATTTCAGCCATAGGAAACGCATTACTCTGCGGACTGCCATCACAGCCAGCCAGCAGCAGCAAAGCCGCTGCAGCACCACACAGAGACAGACGAAACGCTGGTTGCACAGACATGGCAATGTCCTCCATCAAAACATGCCGCCATGGTGCGTGACACTTCTGGCTGTGTCTATCAGGCAAAACCTACAGCACACGCAAGCACTGAAACGCGCACGCTCTAGGCAAAAATGCTGCGCGCCTCGGTAAAGCGTTTAGCGAAATATGGGTTGTCCATGCGCACGCGCTGCACGGTGCCGCCCTTGGATGGCGCATGCACAAACTGGCCATTGCCCACAAAAATGCCCATGTGCGAATAGCGCCCGCCCATGGTGTTGAAGAACACAAAGTCTCCGCGCTCCAGCCTGCGGCCTTTGACAGGCACGCTGGACTGCGCCCACTGCGCCGTGGTGCGCGGCAGGCGCCCTTCATGAATGCCACGCACGGCCCACTGGATCAGCCCACTGCAGTCAAAACCGCCTTCAGGCGTATTGCCACCATAGGTATAAGGTGTATTGACCACCAGCATGGCGCGCGCCAGCAGGGCTTCGCGCAAATCGCCTTGCAGGCGCAAGGGCTGAACCGGTGCCACGCTGCCTCCCCCACCACCACTGCCGCGTGGCGCACTGGCTGCACTGCTGCGTGAACTGGAAGCAGAGCGCGGTGCACTGGAGCAGCCAGCCAGCACGACGGCAGCAGCGGCAGCGACCGCCAGCCCCAGCCAGGCCCGGCGCGCCTGCAGTTCAGAAGAAAACGAAGAAGTGGTGGTAGATGCACGCATAGGCCGGATTATGTGCATGTTGTGCGCGCTCACAAAAAGATGAGCTGCCTGTGCTCATCAATGCTTGATTTGAAGGTGATTTATATTTGAAATGCTTATAAATCAAGCGCAAAAAGCTATATTTTTCATAGTTTCAGAACATAAAAAACCGCATGGCCTGAGGCTCATGCGGTGGTTTCATGCACTGCAGCGCAGACTTCAGAACGGCAGCTTGGGCATGCCACCGCCACCCATCATGCCCTTCATGGCTTTCATGCCGCCCATGCGCTTCATCATCTTCATCAGACCGCCACCCTTCATCTTCTTCATCATGGTCTGCATCTGCTCAAACTCCTTGAGCAGGCGGTTCACGTCCTGCACCTGCACACCTGCGCCGTCGGCAATACGCTTTTTGCGCGTCGCCTTGATGAGGGCGGGGTGCTTGCGCTCCTTGAGCGTCATGGAGCAGATGATGCCCTCCTTGCGGCGGATTTCGCGCTCGGCCTTGTCCATGTCCACCTGACCGGCCTTGGCCGTCAGCTCAGTAGGCAGCTTGTCCATCAGCGTGGACAGCCCGCCCATTTGCTTCATCTGCTGCAGCTGGGCCAGGAAGTCATTCAGGTCAAAGCCGTCACCGCTCTTGAGCTTTTCAGCCATCTTCTGCGCGGCTTCCATGTCCACGCCCTTGGTGACCTGCTCCACCAGCGCCACGATGTCCCCCATACCCAGCACGCGCTGTGCGTGGCGGTTGGCATCGAATACCTCCAGGCCATCGAGCTTTTCGGAAACACCGGCAAACTTGATGGGCGCGCCCGTGATCTGGCGCACGGACAGTGCCGCACCACCGCGCGAGTCACCGTCGAGCTTGGTCAGCACGATACCCGTGAGCGGCAGTGCTTCCTTGAAGGCCTTGGCCGTATTGATCGCGTCCTGACCCTGCATGGCATCGACCACAAACAGGGTTTCCACCGGATTGAGCGTGGCGTGCAGGTCTTTGATTTCCTGCATCAGCACTTCGTCAATCGCCAGACGACCGGCCGTGTCCACCAGCAGCACGTCAAAGTAGTGCTTCTTGGCATAGTCCAGTGCCGCCAGCGCGATATCGCGTGGCTTCTGGTCTGGGGTGGATGGGAACCACTCCGCACCCGCTTGCGCGGTCACGGTTTTGAGCTGCTCAATCGCCGCAGGGCGGTACACGTCACCCGATACGGTCAGCACCTTCTTCTTGCGCTTTTCAATCAGGTGTTTGGCCAGCTTGGCAGTGGTGGTGGTTTTACCCGCACCTTGCAGACCAGCCATCAGGATGATCGCTGGGGGCTGCGCATTCAGATTGATGTCTGCTACGCCTTCGCCCATGGTGGCGGCCAGCTCCGCATTCACAATGCCGACCAGCGCCTGACCGGGCTTGAGGCTGCCCAGTACCTCCTGGCCCAGCGCCTTTTCCTTCACCCGCGCGATGAAGTCACGCACAACGGGCAGGGCCACGTCGGCTTCCAGCAATGCCATGCGCACTTCGCGCAGCATGTCCTGCACATTGGATTCAGTGATGCGGGCCTGACCACGCATCTCCTTGACGAGTCGCGAGAGTTTGTCGGTAAGTGCGGATGCCATAAGCAGGTGTGTCCGATGAGAGAAGCTGCGCCGATTGCGGCTTGGCCTGTACAGGCCCGGCGCTTGGATCAGGGGGCGGCACTGCTGCCTGCCCGTGCTGCGTGCCGCGTGCAGCCCTGTACAAACGAGGCGTTCATTCTACCTGCTGTGCACATGCTGCGCCCCTTCAACGCCAAGAGCACACAAGCACTGACAAGGCGCAAGGATGGACGGCCGCAGCGCCGCCATGCCACAGGGCAGACCGCTATGATTGCGGACATGGAGTCTTCCACCCATTTTTTTGCAGGCACACCGGTCTGGACCTTGGCGCTGGCCCTGGCTGCCATCGTGGCCTATCTCATTCCCGCCTTGGGCGCGCATCGGCTCAGCGATGCACGCATTCGCCTGGCCATGCGCGCTGCATGGTTCCTGCATCTGCTGACGCTGGCCGATGGTCTGCTGGCCGAGCCCGCACGCTTTGGTTTTGCGCCTGCCCTATCCATGACGGCATGGCTGATGCTGACCGTCTATGCCATCGAGCAGCAGCTCTACCCCAAGATGCGCGTGGTGGGCGTGCTGTCCATGCTGGGGGCACTGGCCGTACTGCTGGCACAGCTGTTTCCGGGCAAGCCCATGGCCGTCTCGGCATCGGCATGGCTGCCGCTGCACCTGGCGCTGGGTATTGCCTCTTACGGCCTGTGTGCGGCAGCCGTGGTGCATGCCGGACTGATGTCACGCGCAGAGCGCCGCATGCGCAGCGCCAGCCAGGAGGAAAACGGCATGCCGCTGCTGATGCTCGAGCGCCTGACTTTCCGCTTTGTCACCGCCAGCTTTGTGCTGCTGACGGCCACCTTGCTCGCCGGCTGGTTCTTTGGCGAAGTCCTCTATGGCCGCGCCTGGCACTGGGACCATAAAACCGTGTTCTCGCTGCTGGCCTGGTTTGCCTTTGCGGGCCTGCTGATTGCACGCTCACGCTTTGGTCTGCGTGGCCGCCATGCCGTGCACCTGATCTATGCAGGTGCAGCTCTGCTGCTGCTGGCTTATGCAGGTTCCCGTTTTGTGCTCGAAGTGGTGTTGCTGGGTCGTCATCTATGAAGTATTTGCTCGTCGCCCTGGTCGTCATGATTGCCATTGGCATCTGGCGCAACAACCGCCGCAAGGAAGAGGATGTACCACCACCACGCCGCAGCAAGCAGCGCCAGGCGGAGCAGATGGTGACCTGCGCACACTGTGGCCTGCACCTGCCAGCCAGCGATGCCGTCGCCAGCAAGGATCAGCTGCACTACTGCTGCAGCGAGCACCGCCGCCTCGGTCCCCACTAGAGATCCACTCCATGCTCCCTGCCTGACGTGACCACACTTCCCCATCACAGTGCACGCCGGCTCTGGCAGGCCTTTCTTTCGATCCGCATTCTGGTGGCAGTGTTCTTTATTGCACTGCTGGCCACACAGACCTGGAAGTCCAACGGGCTGCAGCCCAACTCCTACTGGCTGTGGCTGTGCCTGGGCTGCTATCTGCTGGTTGCATTCTTTGGCTGGGTGCTGCTGCACAACAAGACACCGGACAAGTTCTGGCACCAGCCATGGCTGCTGCTACTGGCTTCTGACGTCTTTGTCGTCTGTTTTCTGCAGGAAGCACAGACCGGCAAGATGCAGTTCACACCATTGCTGGCGCTGCCGATTCTCACGGTCTCCGTGCTTGGCACCATGCGACTGGCGCTGGCCACCACAGCCAGCATCACCTTGATTTTGCTCGGCATCGATGTGGTCCACGCCTGGTACGGCCACCCCATTCCCAGTGACGACTTTGTGCAGACCGCACTGGTGTGCGTCGTGTTCTTTGTGGTGGCCTACCTGACGCACCAGCTGTCACTACGCCTGGCACAGCAGGAACTGCAGGCCCAGCAGCACCGGCAGGCAGCGCGCATGCAGGCGCTGGTCAACAGCCTGATCATTGATCACCTGTCCGAAGGCGTGATTGTGGTCGGCAAGGACTATCAGGTACGCATGACCAACCCAGCAGCCTGCGAGCTGCTGGGCCTGCCCCAGCCTCTGGGCCTGTACGACCTGCACCATCCAGACTGGCAGGCGCTGCGGGACCTGGTCGACCAGACCTATGCCAGCGGTCAGCCTCAGTGCCAGCAGCTGCAGATCATGACCCTGAACCAGAGCAGCGCAGGGCTGCATGTACGCACCTGCCTGGCCTCGCACCAGGAGCAGGATGCCGCCGCGGCACTGGCCCACAAGCTGGCTGAGCAACAGCCCACCGACACCTGGCTGTGCGTGATGTTTCTGCATGATCTGCGCGAAGAAGAAGCACGTATCCGCACCGAAAAAATGGCAGCCATGGGGCGCATGTCTGCCGCTGTGGCCCATGAAATCCGCAACCCGCTGGCTGCCATCATGCAGGCCAATGCCCTGCTGGCAGAAGACCTCAGCCACCCTGCCCAGCAACGCCTGAGCCAGATGGTGGAGCAGAACGCCCAGCGCCTGGCACGCATTGCCGAAGATGTGCTGGACATTGCCCGTGCACAGCAGCAGCAGCTCTCACACGGTGAGGCACGCCTGCTGCCACTGGATGCAGAGCTGCAGCACATCTGGCACGAATGGCGTGCGCAGAACGCCACCGTGCAGCAAGGCTGCTTCCAGCCTGACTGCGCGCACATGCATATTGCGTTTGACAGCGAACACCTGCGCCGCATCGTCATCAATCTGCTGGACAATGCCGCGCGCCACTGCCAGGGCTGCCATGAAGATGCGCTGCAACTGCTGTCGGGCGTCGACGCGCAGCAGCAGGCCTGGTTGCAAGTATGGAATGAAGGCCCGCCGCTGGAAGCTTCTGTGCACAAGCACCTGTTCGAGCCATTTTTCTCTTCCCAAAGCCGCTCTACAGGGCTTGGCCTTTATATCTGCCGTGAACTCTGCCAGCGTCATGGGGCCACCATCGAGTACTCGCGCTGCGAACGCTGGACCGCACGCGGCATGCAGATGGGCCATGCCTTCACCGTGCGTTTTCGCAGCCAGCAGCTGCCATACAGCCCTTCCTTGTTCTAGCCAATTGTGATCTGATCACGCCTATGGGAACCTCTGTTGCATCTATTTTGGTGGTCGATGACGAGCCAGATCTGCGCATGCTCTACGAGCTGACCTTGCTGCGCGAAGGTCACCGCGTGGAGACTGCTGGCTCGCTGGCCGAAGCACGCGCGCATCTGCAAGTCTGCCGTTTTGATGTGCTGATCACCGACATGCGCCTGCCCGACGGGCTGGGCATGGAGCTGCTGCATGATCTGCGCAGTCAGCAGCGCAAGGAACGCGCCATTGTCATGACCGCCTATGGCTCTGCAGAAAATGCGGTGGAAGCCTTGCGCTACGGGGCTTTTGACTATTTGACCAAGCCAGTGGACCTCAAGCAGTTCCGCGCCGTGGTGGCTTCTGCGATGGAGCAGCAGCCCTCGTCTGCCGCCCCCGGACTGCGCAGCGCAGCGCCTGCCTCCCTCGGCGGTAGTTCCCAGCTGCTCAATGCGTCTGCTGCACTGGATCGACTGGTGGGCACATCCGCCGTCATGCAGCAGGTCAAGCAGCGTATCCAGAAAGTAGCCCCCAGCATGGCGCCTGTGCTCATCACAGGCGAATCCGGCACAGGCAAGGAACTGGTGGCACGCGCGCTGCATGCCTGCAGCCATCGCGCCAATGCCCCTTGGGTCGCAGTGAACTGTGGCGCCATTCCTGAGCACCTGCTCGAAGCCGAATTCTTTGGCGCCCGCAAAGGTGCCTACACCGGCGCTACAGCAGACCGCGAAGGTTTTTTCAGTGCTGCACGCGGCGGCACGCTGTTTCTGGATGAAATTGGTGAGTTGCCGCTGTCCATGCAAGCCAAGCTGCTGCGAGCCATTCAGGAGCGCTGCATCCGCCCCCTCGGTGCTACACAGGAAGAGGCTGTAGATGTGCGCATCGTCAGCGCCACACACCGTAATCTGGCGGTGGATGTACAAAGCGGCCGTTTCCGCCAGGATCTGTACTACCGCCTCAATGTGATCGACATTCCCATTCCTCCGCTGCGTGAACGCAGGGAAGATATTCCCGCGCTCTGTCATGCCCTGCTCCAGCGTATTGCAGGGGAAAGCATGAGCAGCGTGCCTGCCCTGTCGCCACACGTGCTGCAGCAGCTGCAGCAGCACCCACTGCATGGCAATGTACGTGAACTGGAAAATCTGCTGCACCGTGCGATTGCACTGAATGACGAGCTGGAACTCACACCTGCTGCATGCTGTGACGACAGCGATCCCGCCCATGCGCAGCTGAGCAACGATGAGCTGCCGCATGACCTGCAGGCCTGGCTGGACCAGCAGGAGCGCTGCATGCTGATTCGCGCCCTGCAAGCTTATGGCTACAACCGCACCGCAGCCGCCGCGCGTCTGGGCATCAGCTTGCGCCAGATGCGCTACCGCATCGAACGCCTGCAGATTCCTCTGTCACCCGAAGAGATACACAGCCACAGCGACAATGTGCTGTATGACGCACAGCACTGATTTTTCCGCAGCTACCTGGCATCAGGGCTGGCTGTCCTGCGCACGCCAGCAGCCCTCCCCCAACTTTGGCCCACGCCCAGCTGATACGCCCATCACGCTGGCCGTGGTGCACTCCATCAGTCTGCCTCCCGGCCAATACGGCACTGGCTGCGTGCAGCAGCTGTTCGCCAACCAGCTCAACTGGGATGCGCACCCCTACTTTCAAGGCATTCGCGGGCTTGAAGTTTCCTCGCACTTTTTCATCACCCGCGAAGGTGAGCTCTGGCAGTTTGTCAGCTGTGACGACCGTGCCTGGCATGCCGGCAAATCGCAATGGTGTGGCCGTGAAAACTGCAATGACTATTCCATCGGCATCGAGCTGGAAGGGCTTGAAGGCCTGCACTTTGAAGCTCCGCAATACCAGACCCTGAGCCAGCTTTGCATGCAGCTTGCAGCACACTATCCACTCACGCACATCGCAGGGCATGAACACATTGCACCGGGCCGCAAACAAGACCCCGGTGCAGGCTTTGCCTGGGAGTTGCTGCATGCACAGCTGCAGCACCTGCCATTGCAGTTTCCATAGATGGTTTTTCTGCATGCACAGACATGGCACCGCAACTGCATCACACAGCATGCACGGACCATGAATGAGAAAGAACGTAACTTCTTGGAGACAAGGGTGATCGAATACCCATGCAACGGCTTACTTTCTGGGGGTTAGTCACCACAAAGCCTCGCAAACTCTCTCAATGGAATTCATAATGCGCCCCATGCCATCACAAATATTTTTCTGTGCTGGCATGGGGCGTTTGTATGTCCATGCGTCGAACTACTCCACGTCGCAATGGCCAGTGATCGCACTTCGGTGAGAACACGAAAACGCTGTGTACAAACCGATAAAGGAGAAAACGATGGCAACTGCAAAAAAAGCGGCTGATAAAAAAGCCACCCCAGCAAGCAAGGCTGATACCGCCAAGACCGAAACAACCAAAAAAGTAGCTGCAGCCACCAAGACTGCAACTGCTGCCAAGAAGACAAGCACAGCCACCGCCAAGAAGGCTGCTGCTCCTGCCAAGAAAGCTGCAGCAAGCACTGCCAAGGCTGCAACTACTGCTGCCAAGAAGCCAGCAAGCACCACCGCCAAGAAGGCTGCCGCTCCTGCCAAGAAGGCTGAGGCAAGCACCGCCAAGGCTGCAACCACTGCGGCCAAGAAGCCAGCAAGCACCACCGCCAAGAAGGCTGCTGCTCCTGCCAAGAAGGCTGCAGCAAGCACTGCCAAGGCTGCGACCACTACAGCCAAGAAGGCTGCTGCTCCCGCCAAGAAGGCCGCTGCTCCTGCGAAGAAAGCTGCAGCCCCCGCCAAGAAGGCCGCTGCTCCTGCAAAGAAAGCTGCGGTTCCCGCCAAGAAGACCGCTGCAACCACTGCACCTGTCGCACAAACTGTGCTGGCACCTCAAGCGGCATGGCCATTCCCTACCGGCAACAAGCCCTGAACAGGCCTGGTCTGCTGACATAAAAAAACCGGCTGCGTGCCGGTTTTTTTATGTGCGCTGCGCAGCCGGAGGCTGGGGCTTGTTCCACGGCCAATCATCACGCAGCACGATGGCATCGGCATAGACCGCATCCTGCTTTCTGACCCACAGCCCCACAGGGCTTTGCTTGAGTACCTCCAGCTGAGCCTCTTCCCAGCGCATGGGAGCTATCACCTGTTCACTGCTGGGCAAGTGCGGGCTGGCTGTGGCGTCATCTGTCTGGGTATCAGGCGCAGGCAAACCTGTGTCTATCCACGTCACGCCTTGCTGTGCATTCCAGGATTGCAGCACTGGCAGATAGGCACGCAGCTCCAACGTCAGCACCTCATGTTTTTTGGGCCGCAGCCAGTGCACCTTCCAGTGATTGGCTTCATCATTCTGACCGCGAGCCAGCCACTCCAGCACCAGCCAGCCATCACCCGCATAGTGCGGGCAAATGCTAGGACCAACCCCACAGAGCACGGCCCCGGACTGCGTCACCAGCACACCTTCACAACGCGGTGCCTTAGGGCGCCACTGGCTGCTCATGGTGTTATGCAAGCCACCCCACCACCACACGGCATCACGCACTGCTGGATAGCGCCAGACATAGTCTCCGTCTGCGCTGGGGTGCTGAATCTGCTGCACCTCACGCCAGCGAGGCAGCAGCTGCCAGATGCCCTGTGCATTGACAGCCAGATCGCGCCACTCATAGGCCGGCATCCAGCCCTGTTTGCTCAGATTGGTGGCATCGGCCAACTGCAGGGGCCAGCGCCACAGACCACTGCTGCTCAGATTGCTGTTGTCGGGGCCACACCCCACAATCACCAGCGCCTGTGCATGCCCTGGCTTGACATGTGGGCGCATGCGCAGCACAGGCCAGTTCATTTCAATGGTGTTGAGCTGTTTGCCATCCCAGACCCAGGGCACAGGCTTGCCACCCTTGAGGGGTGACTCCCCCCATGGGCACAGCAGCGCCCAGCGGCCATCCACCACCACATGTTCCAGCTCCCACAGGCCTGGCAGCTGCTGCTCTCCCCACTGCACGGTATAGGCCGCCGTCGCACCCCGTTCATCCTGCGCGTCGTGCACCAGCGTCCACAGCAGCGGCAAGCCTGCGACGGGCTCACTCTGCGCTACCCAGTTATTCGGGTGATGCAGATCCCTGCGCCAGAGAAACTGGCGTGCAGGAATGGGCTTGAGCCTGACACGCCCGTCATCAAGGTGTCTGGACGTTGCATACAGCTGAGACATGACACAGCTCAGATGCCTGCCGTCATGCAGCCGCTCCAGTTCCGGCGTATCCATTTCCACGCGCTGCAGCAGCTCGCCGACATCCCACATCAGGGCAGGCAATGCCTGCTCGGTTTCCGTTTCTGCTGGCAGGCATGGCATCACAGCCCAGGGCTTGCGATCCTGAGGTAGCCATTCCGACCATTGCTGCCCACCAAATGCCTGGCTCCACACCCCCAGACGCAGACTGGGTTTTCGCCCATCCTTGGTGATGGGATAGCCATAGCAGGCAAAGGCCTGACCATCGGGACGCCATACACAGGGGCTCTTGCAGTCAATCACCCACGATTGCGTCTCGCCATTGATCTGCAGTTGCCAGTAAGGAGTAAACAAGGGCTCCAGCGGATGCTCCAGCTCGCGCAGGGAAGCAGGCCAGAATCGCTGTACCGTCACCTGCACCACGGCATTGTCTGGCTGTGGAATCTGCAGTGCGGGGGCCTGTGCCTCGTCAGGGATGTATTCCACAGGCACCCACAGATCACACACTGGCACCAGTGCCTGAGCTTTCTGACTGACATGCTTGCTCAGCCATGCTTCAAAGGCGGTATCCGTCAGCACACTGTGCGTATCTGCAGCAATGCCATTGCCCCCTTCGCTTTCTCCACTCCAGCGCGGCAGGCGCCAGTGCAGATCGTCCACCAGCGCAGCTTCTGCCACACTGAGCTGCCAGGAACGACGGCTTTTGCGATCGAGCAGGCGCGGCGTTGCCCCGCCGTACGAGCCTGTACGAATCCAGCGTCCATCAAAGGAAGTGTGGAAATCAGACTCCCAAACCTGTGGCAGATACACCCCATCGCTGCACAGCACATCACCATAGACAGGGCCGCCCATACCGCGCTCACCCTGCATGCGAAACTTCACATCGGCCGGCATGCTGCTGGGCTCTTCAGGCTCCGGCGCCGAGGCTGCAGCGTCCTCAGTCTCTGATTTCTGGATTAGAGGCTGTTTTGCCTGGGTCTGAGCTGTGCTCTGCTTGCTGTGGCGACGAAGTTGCCTCCAGCCCCACAGCAGCAAAACAATGATCGCCAGAACAATAAACAAAACTTGCATCCCTGCATGCTAACCAAGCTGGACCTTTGTGCACGATAAGCTGTTGCACAAATAGGCCATTACCCATACCAGTGCCCATGCACACCACGAAGGTGGCGGGACGCTGCCATAAAAAAATGCCGCTCACCCCGCGGAGTGAACGGCATGTCATGTCTGCGCATTGCGCACATCTGCTGCTTATGAGGCTGTCAGGTTGAAGAAAGCTACCGACCGCTGCAGGCTTTGTGCCCGTGCATTCAGTGCTTCCGCCGAGCTGGTGGACTCTTCCACCAGCGCCGTGTTCTGCTGTGTCATCACCTCGAGCGAAGCCACAGCCTCATTCACATGCGAAATACCCAGTGACTGCTCGCGCGTGGCCAGGCTGATCTGGTGCACCAGTTCCCCCACACGCTCCACCGCTTCGACCATGCCTTCAATGGTCTTGCCCGCAGCCTGCATGCGTGCATTGCCGTCATTGATGCCGTCTACCGTATGGTTGATCAGCGCCCCAATTTCCTTGGCTGCGCTGGCGCTGCGCTGCGCCAGTGCGCGCACTTCCCCGGCCACCACGGCAAAGCCACGGCCTTGCTCGCCAGCACGCGCCGCTTCCACCGCGGCGTTGAGCGCCAGCAGATTGGTCTGGAAGGCAATGCTTTCAATCACACCAATGATTTCGCGCATGCGGGTCGAGGACTGGCGAATACGCTCCATGGCCACGCCCACTTCCTGAATGGCTTCGCCGCTGCGGCTGACCACTTCTTTGCTCTGGTTACTTTCCTGCTCCATCTGCTGCGCCATGTCAGCCGTATGCAGCACGGTGCCAGCAATCTGTTCCATCGAGGCAGCGGTTTCTTCCAGATCAGAGGCCTGCGCTTCCGTGCGCTTGGCCAGGTCCTGGTTGCTGCTACTCATCTCATGGGACATGGCCGTAAAGCCACGCACTTCGGAGAGCACATCCCCCACCACGGCCAGCAGGTTGATCTGAATCTGCTGCAGGCGCGCCATCAAGGTGCCTACCGCGCCGGTGTAGTTATGGTCGTAGCTGCTCGTCAGATTACAGCTGGCCATCTGTGCGGCCCAGGCATTAGCCTTTTCAATGCCATCTACACAGCGAGACTTGAAGCGCCATGCAATCCATGCGCTGCCCAGCACCAGTGCTGCTAGGCGCAGCCCCCATGCCTGCACACCCTGCCAGCCCAGCAGGTCTGGCAGCATGGTCACCAGCGCCATGATGGCCAGCATGAGCACCATGCGTGGCAACAGATCGATATCGCTGAGCTGTGCGCCCAGCCCCGCCAGCCCCAGTCGCCGCACCTTGCCAGCACGCAGGCGCATGGTCAGATGGCCGGACTTGGCCTCTTCATTCATATGTGCATACAGCGCCTGCGCGGCCTGCACTTCCTCTGCCGCAGGCTTGGTTCGCACCGACAGATAGCCCTTGGGCTTGCCGTTTTCCATGATGGGGGTGACATTGGCCTTGACCCAGTAGTGATCACCGTTTTTGCGACGGTTCTTCACAATGCCCGACCAGGGATAGCCATGCGCAATGGTGCGCCACATGTCCTTGAAGGCAGCCTCCGGCATGTCTGGATGCCGGATCATGTTATGGGGCTGCCCGATCAGCTCTTCATACTGATAGCCGCTGACGCGAATGAACGCGGGGTTGCAGTGGGTAATTTCGCCTTTGGTGTTTGTCACGGACACCAGCAATTCATCGCCCGGGAAATCGTAATTATTTTGGGTTACGGGGAGGTTCAAACGCACACACATCTCCAAGCTAACGGCGTTCATGCATCGCAAAGATGCAATCGGCAAGGCCGCAGATCATCCCATAAACAAAGACACATTCGCTCACAAGCCTTTATTCCCAGATACCTCACCAGCTTTCTGCACAAACCAGCAGGAAATACCCACAAACCACACTAAGAGCAATGGAGGTGAGGAGGCGATCGCCAAGCCCTGTGCAGACTGGCCCAGCGCCATCTGCCAGCATCAATGCTCGTCAAACAGCGGCAAAGTCAGCGGATCGGTTTTTCCTGCAGTTCTGCGGCTTGCGGTGGCCACTTCGCCCTCTGCCTGCTGCGTGTGCGCATTCCAGTGCACGAGGCTGCCTACGCGCACGCCCAGCAGCCGGATGCTTTGCTCCAGTGGCACACGCTTGAGACACTGGCCTGCCACCTGGCGGATCAGGCGCGCATCCTGCGTGAAGGTATCGATGCTGATCTCCCGCGTCACACTCTTGAAGCTGGCATAGCGCAGCTTCACACCAATGGTGCGCCCGGCATAGCCCTTGCGCTGTAAGTCTTCGGCCACGCGTTCGCACAGGTGGGTAAAGATGGTGCCCAACTCTGCCCTGTCGTGCACGGCATGCAAGTTCCGCGCAAACGTGGTTTCACGACTCATGCTGACGGGCTCGCTCTCCGTCACCACGGGGCGCGCATCCTGGCCATGGGCTGCCGCATGCAACCAGGCACCGTAGGACTTGCCAAAGTGCTGCACCAGCCAGGGCAGGCTGCACTGGGCCAGCTGCCCAATGGTGCCAATGCCCAGCGCCTGCAGCTTGGCCCCGGCCTTGGGGCCTATGCCGTTGATCTTGCGGCACGGCAGCGGCCAGATCAGCGTTTCCAGATCCTGCGGCTGCACGATGGAAATACCGCGCGGCTTGTTGAACTCGCTGGCCATTTTGGCCAGCAGCTTGTTTGGTGCAATACCGACGGAGCAGGTCAACTGGGTACGCGCATGAATGGCCTGCTGGATACGCGCTGCCAGCACGCGGCCGCCTTCCTCTTGCCCGCCGGGTACATGGGTGAAGTCGATATAGACCTCATCAATGCCGCGATCTTCCATGAGCGGTGCCATGGACAGAATCACGTCCTTGAACGCGCGTGAATACTGGCGGTAGCGCACAAAGTCGATGGGCAGCAGGATGGCCTGCGGGCACAGGTGTGCTGCCTTCATCATGCCCATGGCCGAGCCCACACCAAACTGGCGGGCGGCATAGGTGGCGGTGGTGATGACGCCGCGCCCCACATAGCTGCCCAGCTTTGGAAAAGCTTGCACCGGAATGCGATCCAGCGCCCCCCAGCGCGCTATCAACTCCGCTTCGTGCTCAGGCGTGTGGCGGCTGCCGCCAATGACCACGGGCAGGCCCTGCAGCTGCGGATAGCGCAGTAGTTCCACGGATGCAAAAAAAGCATCCATGTCCAGATGGGCAATGCGGCGGGGCAGATCAGGCAGGGTCACGCTGCCTATTGTCTTGCCTTAGCCCCAGCCCTGCAGGCAGATGAGCACCAGGCCCAGCACCATCAGCCCCATGCCCAGCTTTTCGGCCAGGCTGAAGCTTTCGCTGAAGATGCGCCGCGACACGATGTAGCTGAACAGCACTTCCACCATGCCCAGTGTGCGCACCACGGCGGCATCCTGCATGGCATAGGCCGTAAACCAGGCGAGCGACGCCGCTGCGCCCATGGAGCCAGCGAGCAGCGACACCTTCCAGGCACGCAGCACGGGGCGTATGCCCTGCGGCGTCTTCCACGCAACCCACACGCCCAGCACCACACTTTGCATGGCCTGCGCCACCGTCACGCCCCAAGCGCCAGACAGCCAGGGCGTTTCGGCCTGCAGCGCCAGCGCTGCACCGCGAAAACCAATCACGGCAATGGCAAAGCAGGCCCCGCACACCAGACCATACAGGGCCGATTTGCTCAGCCACGCCTGCAGCGAAAGCAGCTGGCCACGTGGCGGCAGTGACAGCAGCAACACACCCACGGTGGCGACGACCATGGCCAGCAATGCCAGTTGGCTGGGCAGCTCACCCAGAAAGACCGCGCCGAACAGAGCCACCTGCAGGATTTCGGTCTTGGAAAAGGTCACGGCCACGGCAAAGTTGCGCTCTTTCATGGCCAGCAGCAGGGCTGCCGTGGCCGCCACCTGAAACAGCGCACCTATGCTGATCCACCACGCATAAGCCAGGCTGAAATGCGGCACAGCCGGAGGCTGATCCGGCACGGCATACAGCAGCACCAGCACCAGTGCCGCAAACGGCAGACCAAAGAGAAAACGTACCCAGGTGGCAGAGAGCGTGCCCACCTCCGCCGTCAGCGAACGCTGCGCGGTGTTGCGCACCGTCTGCGCCAGCGCCGCAAATACGGTGAAGGGCACCCACAGCCATGCCCACGAAACCATTGCATCAGTCATGTCCAGCAGCATACGAAGCCCGTGCGCCAGCGTCTCGCGCTGAATGGCGAAGATAGGGGCTCTGGCTGACGATACAAACAAAACAATAGCTGCCAGCGCTTGAATTTCAATGAATTCAGATAGAAAACTATCTGAAATCCATATATTTCAAGCGCTGGCAGCTATAAAAAAAGCCACAGCCTTGACGGACTGTGGCTTGCTGCATGCAGCGATCAGACGTCCAATCCGTTCACAGCAGACGCTTGCGGATTTGCAGCACCACGATTTCCGCCAGTGCCACCACGGCAAAAATCGAAATCAGCACCAGTGCCACGCGGTCCCACTGGAACAGGTCGATGCAGGTGTTGAGCACCACACCGATACCACCCGCACCGACCAGACCCAGCACGCCGGACTCACGCACATTGATGTCCCAGCGCAGCAGCGTGACCGACCAGAAGGCGGGTTTGATCTGGGGCCAGTAGCCATACCACAGCTGCGAGAACTTGCTGGCACCGGCGGCCTGCAGGGCTTCGATAGGGCCCTTGGGCATTTGCTCCAGCGCCTCACCGACCAGCTTGCCCACAAAGCCCACAGAGCGCAGCGCGATGGCAAACATGCCGGCCAGAGGACCGGGGCCGAAAATAGCCACAAACAGCATGGCCCAGACCAGCGAATTCACCGAGCGGCTGGTCACCAGAATCACGCGGGCAATCACGTTCAGCAGCTTGCTGCGCGTGACATTGGGAGCCACCATCACGCCCAGCGGCAGCGCCATGACCAGCGACAAAATCGTGCCCAGCGTGGCCATCTGGATGGTTTCCATCAGGCCGATGTGCACGTCCGGCTGGTAGTACGCCCAGTCCACGGGCCACATGCGGCTGAGCATGTCCGCCATCTGTTCCGGCGCGTCGTACAGGAACTCTGGGATGATTTCGATCGAAGCGGCCGACTGCACGATGGCCCAGACGCAGAAGATCCATAGCGCATAACGCAACATGCGCTGACCGAAGGTAAAGCGCTCCCACTTCACGGGAGCGGTGGCAGCAGCCAAAGTGGGCATCTCAGACATTGAGGGCCTTTCGCACAGCGCCCACCACCAGTTCGCCCACCACAATGATGGCGATCACGGTGAACAAAATGGTGAACACAAAGTTGTATTCGTAACGCAGGAAGGCGGCAAACAGCACGCCACCAATACCACCGGCACCCACGATGCCGACCATGGTGGAGTTGCGCAGGTTGGAGTCGAGCTGGTAGGTAGAGAAACCCACAAAGCGGCTGATCACCTGGGGCAGCACACCAAACAGCACCACGTTCATGAAGGAAGCGCCCGTCGCACGGATGGCTTCAATGGGCTTGGGCGAGATTTCCTCAATGGCATCCGCAAACAGCTTGCCCACAAAACCCACGGTCGCCACCACCAGCGCCAGAATGCCGGCCAGCGGACCAAAGCCCACGGCCTTCACAAACAGAATGGCGCTGATCACAGGGTGCAGCGCGCGGCACACGGCAATGATGGTGCGGCCCACGGCACGCACAGGGGCGGGAGCCATATTCGAGGCTGACATCAGGCCCACAGGCAGACTCAGCAGCAGACCGATGACGGTGGCCAGCACAGCAATCTGCAGGGTTTCCTTGATGCCCTGCCACAGCTCCTCCATCTTGCCCGTCTCAGGCGGAAACATCTGCGCGATAAAACGCGCCCCCTGCGCCCAGCCTGCAGACAGACGTTCTGCCGACACGCCCATGGTGGACAGCGACCACAGCACATAGACCACAGTCAGCGCAATCAGCGCCTTCTGGCTCCAGCCCAGCGTAAAGGCCTTGCGGCCGGTGTCGTGACGACTTACTCCAGCCATGCTTTGCCACCGTAAATGGTTGTCAGGTGATCTTCGGTCAGACCTTCTGGTGCACCGTCATAGACCACATGGCCGCCTGTCATGCCGACAATGCGGTCCGAGTACTTGCGTGCCAATTCCACGTCGTGGATATTGACCATGACGGGGATGTTGCGCTGCACGCCCTGCTCACGCAGCAGCTGGATGATTTCGATGGAAGTCTTGGGGTCCAGCGACGAAGTAGGCTCGTCCGCCAGCAGCACGGAGGGGCGTTGCATCAGCGCACGGGCAATGCCCACGCGCTGGCGCTGGCCGCCACTCAGGGCATCGGCACGGCGGTTGATGAAGTCGCCCAGGCCCACTTCCTGGAGCAGCTGCTCGGCATCGGCAAAGTCCTGCTCGTCAAATTTGCGGCGCCATGCGCGCCAGGCCGACAGATAGCCCAGGCGGCCGGTCAGCACGTTTTCCATCACCGTAAGGCGGTCCACCAGGTTGTACTCCTGGAACACCATGCCGATATGGCGGCGTGCCTGGCGCAGTTCCTTGCCCCTGAGCTGAGCCATATCTACGCGCTGGCCATTGAGGTTCAGCCAGATGCTGCCCGAGGTGGGATCCACCAGGCGGTTGATACAGCGCAGCATGGTGGACTTACCCGTGCCCGAGGGGCCAATGATGCTGGTCAGGCCGGTGTTGGGAATGGTCAGGTCAATGGACTTGAGCACGGGCTGGCCGCTGCGGTATTCCTTGACCAGGCGCTGGATTTCAATCGCGCCGGAAGCTTGGGAGGGGGACATAGCAATTTTCTCTGGGGCAGGTGCTTACAGGCACCCTGACAAAAACGACAAAGCGGGCCGACGCGCTGGAGACGTCGGCCCGCTGACAAGCTGTCAAAAATTATTTTTTCTTGGCCGACTTGTCGAAGGCTTCACGGGTGAAAGATTCGCCCGAAGCTTGCGCCACGGTACGCACCAGTTCCCAGTCCTTCTGGTAGGTAATAGGCAGGAAGCGGTCGCCACCCAGGCCCTTGGCCATCTCGGCGGGTACCTTGTATTCAAAGAAGCAGGACTTGATCTTGTCCTGCAGCTCAGGCGCCAGGTTGTGGGCGTAAGCGTAGGCGTCGGTCGGGAACATCTCGCTGGTGTAGAGCACGCGGAACTCGTCCTTGCCCACCACGCCGCGCTCGGTCATGTGGCCCAGCACGTCGCTGGCCACAGGAGCGGCGTCGTAGTCACCGGTCTTCACACCCAGAATGGACTGGTCGTGCTTGCCCGAGTACACCACCTTGTAGTCGGTATCAGGTGTCAGGCCCAGCTTGGGGAACAGCGCACGAGGTGCCAGGTTGCCGGAGTTGGACGAAGGCGATGTGTGCGCAATGCGCTTGCCCTTCAGGTCTTCCAGCGACTGGTAGGGGCTGTCCTTCTTGACGATCATCTTCAGGTGCATGCCCACGGGGCCTTGCTCATCGCCACGGATGGCAAAAGGCACAGCGCCAGACAGGTTCACGGCAAAGTTCACGGGGCCGGGCGAGAAAGCCGCAATGTGCAGACGGCCCGAGCGCATGGCTTCAATCTGCGCAGCATTGGACTGCACAGGGAAGAACACGACCTTCTTGCCCACACACTGCGACAGGTGGCTCATGAAGGGGCGGAACAGCTTTTCGTAGATCGCGGGGTCTTCCACGGGGGTGAAAGCAAACACCAGCGTGCTGGGGTTCTTGAGCTTCTTGGGATCGGTAGGGGTGTCGGCAACCAGATCCTTGTTGGCGTCGCAATACTGCGCGTCCAGATCACCACGGTTGGGGCAGACATCCTCGGCCGCGTAGGCCGCGAAAGAAGCCAGCACAGCTGCTGCGGCCAGAGCACCACGTGTCGTAGATTTGAGGGTCATCACTATGCGCTTTGAGCGGGTGGTTTTGAAACTGCCGCAACTATAAAAAGGACAAACCGCACTGAAATGGGCTTTCTTTCCTGCTGCCTTCACCTAACTTTCAGATTACTTTCAAAATACCTGTTTTCACCTTTTTGGGCGGCTTTCCCGGTAACTTCTCTGTAACTACGCAACGGGAACGATACAGTCTCTGCCCAGCCCTCTGTGCCCCCCATGAAAGTTTTACTGGTCGAAGATGATCTGGACCTCAGCACAGCCTTGCTGCGCGTGCTCACCCGCCGAGGCATGGTAGTTGAGCACTGCAGCGACGGTGCCCAGGCGCTGGAACGGCTGGCCACCGAACAGTTCGATGTGCTCATGCTGGATCTGGGGCTCCCTGTCGTTGATGGTTTGCACTTACTCCTGCGCATTCGTGCGCGGGGATTGAATCTTCCCGTGCTGGTAGTGACCGCACGCGGTGGTGTGGGTGACAAGGTAGCAGGCCTGAATGCAGGCGCTGATGACTACCTGGCCAAGCCCTTTGACCTGGATGAACTGGAAGCGCGCCTGCGTGCCCTGTGCCGCCGCGCGGGCTCTGGCTCGGCCCATGCCAACTGCGGTCCCCTGCGCCTGGACCGTGCCACGGGTGTGTGCTATGTGAACGATTTGCCCCTGCAGCTGACCCCGCGCGAGAACGCTTTGCTCTGCGCCCTGATGGAGCGCCCCGGTTACGCAGTTACCAAGGAGCGCCTGACCGCCCTGGTCTTTCCCGCAGGCCACTACCCACAGACCGATGCCGTCGAAGTCGTCGTCCACCGGCTGCGCAAAAAGCTGGACGGCACCGGCGTGCAGCTGACCACCTTGCGCGGCCTGGGCTATCTGCTGCAAGCCACCACACCAGGCGCCGCTGTCCATGCCTGAGCGCACGCCCAGCATGCGCCAGCGCCTGCTGGTGTGGGTGGCCATTCCTTTGCTGGCGCTGGTACTGATCAATGCCTGGGCCTCATACCGCGCAGCCTTGCAAACAGCCCAGACAGCGTATGACCGCCTGCTGGTGACAGCCGCCCATGCGCTGGCAGACCTGATCTGGCTCGAAGATGGAGAACTGCAAGTCACCCTGCCCCATGCCGCGCTGGAGATGTATGCCGATGCCCTGCCCGGCAACACGGCCGCTGCGGAGCGCAGCCCGCTGATCTACCGCGTGAGTTTTCTGGATGGCAGTTTTCTGGCCGGTGAAGCCGCCATTCCGCCCTATCAGGGACTGCCTGCGTTTGACAATGGCCACGCCGCACGCCTGAAGCTGTACGACACCGAGCTGCATGAGCAGCCCATGCGCATGGCCGCACTGTGGCAACCGGTGGAATCGGCACAAGGCCTGCAATACGTGGTGGTGCAAGTGGGCGAGTACGCGGCACACCGCTATGCCATCGGGCGGCAAATTCTCTGGCAGAACCTGTGGCAGCAAAGCGCATTGCTGCTGCTGGTGCTGCTGACGCTGTGGGTGGGTAGCACCATGACGCTGCGCCCCCTGCACCAGCTGGCGCGTCGGCTAGAGCAGCGCAAGGCCGATGACATCACCCCGCTGCCCGAGCAGCAAGCCCCACGGGAAATGCAGCCCATGGTGCAGGCTTTCAATGGCCTGATTGCCCGCATCGGGCTGGCGCGCCAGCAGCAGCAGCGCTTTGTGGCCGATGCCTCGCACCAGATGCGTACACCGCTGGCCGTGCTGCAGCTGCATGCGGAAGCAGGCCTTAAGGGCGATATTTCCGCCCAGGAAGCCCTGCAGGACATTGCCAGAACCACACAGCGCACCACCCGCCTGATTCACCAGCTGCTGATGTGGAACCGCGCCCAGCAAACCGCGCACGCGGCAGCCGACACCGTGGATCTGTGCGCCATGCTGCAGGATGTGGTGGTGGAACAATCCCCGCTGCTGGCCCAGAAAGGACTGGACTTTGCGCTCGATGCACAGCCCCTCACCTGGTATGGCGAAGCCTGGATGCTGCAGGAGATTGTGATGAACCTGCTGCGCAATGCCATCACGCACACCCCTGCACAGGGTGCGCTGGGCATACGCCTGACCCTGCAGGAAAAGGCCGTTGCAATTTGCGTGTGGGACAGTGGCCCCGGCCTGTCCCCTCAGATGCAGCAGGAACTGTTCACACCCTTTGTGAGCGAAAGCCACCAAGGCGTGGGGCTGGGCCTGACCATCAGCCGTGATCTGGCGCAGGCCTGCGGCGGCAGCCTGGTGATTCGCAACCGCGTGGTGCAGGGCAAGATCGCAGGCGTCGATGCCATGCTCTGGCTGCCCCATACCGCACGGGCTTAACGTGCTTCAAACGGGGTGGGGTAGGTACCCGGCACCAAGATGTTCTTATCTACCGTATTGATGTTGGTATGGCCACAGAAAGCCATGGAGGTATCAAGCTCCTTCTGGATGATCTGCAGCGCCTTGCTCACGCCCGCCTGACCAAAGGCACCGAGGCCGTAGAGGAAACTGCGCCCGATCAGCACCCCCTGCGCACCCAGTGCACGGGCCTTGAGCACATCCTGCCCGCTGCGGACGCCGCCATCCATCCAGACTTCCAGATGCTCGCCGGCCGCTTCCACCATGCTGGGCAGGGCATCAATCGAAGCCGGTGCGCCATCCAGCTGCCGACCACCATGGTTGCTCACCACAATCGCATCCGCTCCGCTCTGCGCGGCCAGGCGTGCGTCCTCAGCATCCATCAACCCCTTGAGGATAAGCTTGCCGCCCCAGCGCTGCTTGATCCACTCCACATCGTTCCAGTTAAGGGTGGGGTCGAACTGATCCGCCGTCCAGGACGAGAGTGAGCTCATGTCTTCCACACCGTCTACGTGACCCACGATGTTCCCGAAGCTGCGACGCTTGGTGCCCAGCATGCCCAGACACCAGCGGGGCTTGGTGGCCAGGTTGATGAGGTTTTTCAGTGTGGGCTTAGGCGGCGTGGACAGGCCGTTCTTGATGTCCTTGTGGCGCTGCCCCAGGATCTGCAGGTCCAGCGTCAACTGCAGTGCCGAGCAGTTCGCAGCCTTGGCACGGTCAATCAGGCGCTCCATGAAAGCCTTGTCGCGCATCACGTACAACTGAAACCAGAAGGGGTGGCGGTCTGTGTGCTCGGCAATATCTTCCAGCGAGCAAATGCTCATGGTGGACAGGGTGAAAGGAATGCCAAATTCCTTGGCCGCTTTGGCCGCCAGAATCTCTCCATCCGCATGCTGCATGCCGGTCAGCCCTGTGGGCGCTATGGCCACGGGCATGGCCACGTCTTGACCAATCATGGTGGTGCGTGTGCTGCGCCCTTCCATGTTCACGGCCACACGCTGGCGCAGCTTGATCTTCTGGAAGTCCTGCTCATTGGCGCGGTAAGTGCCTTCGGTGTAGGAGCCGGAGTCTGCATAGTCATAAAACATGCGCGGCACGCGCCGCCTGGCGATCACGCGCAGGTCTTCGATACAGGTGATTTGGGAGAGGTTGACCATGGCATGCATTGTTTCAAAAAAAAGCCTGGGGCTAGGCATTTGGCAAATTGGTCACACCAATAACCCAGGGAAAACCACATATTCAGGCACAAAACCCTACTTCTACAATCCAAACCGCCTGGAAATCGTGTAATTGATCCTACCAATTTCTGTGGTGCGGGTTTTATGCGCCGCATCCCTGCGCCCCAAATGCCACCGCGGCTTTGGGGCGCTCTGTTTGCGCACATCCTGCCCGGGTCTGTTGAAACCCATTGCGGGAAGACGCTTGGAAGGCCGGGCCGTTTTCCCATCTACGCCATCCAGCTCAGGAGATTCAAGGTAATGCAAGAAATATGGTCACAGAACTATGACCCCGCAGGGAATGTGTGGGTCTCGGCGCTGGTTGCGCTGATCCCCATCATTTTCTTTTTCCTCGCGCTGACCAAGCTGCGCATGAAGGGTTACATCGCAGGCACCATCACGGTGGCGCTGGCACTGGCGGTGGCGCTGCTGTTTTACCGCATGCCTGTGGCAAGTGCGCTGGCATCGGCGGTCTATGGCTTCTTCTACGGTCTGTGGCCGATTGCCTGGATCATCGTGGCCGCAGTGTTCCTGTACAAGGTATCGGTCAAGACCGGGCAGTTCGACATCATCCGCTCGTCCATCCTGTCAGTGACGGAAGACCAGCGGCTGCAGTTGATCCTGGTGGGCTTTTGCTTCGGCGCTTTCTTGGAAGGCGCAGCCGGTTTCGGCGCACCCGTGGCCATCACGGCGGCGCTGCTGGTGGGCCTGGGCTTCAAGCCGCTGTATGCCGCCGGGCTGTGCCTGATCGGCAATACCGCGCCCGTGGCATTTGGCGCCATGGGCATTCCGATCATCGTGGCGGGCCAGGTGTCGGGCGTCGATACCATGGAGATCAGCCAGATGGCGGGCCGCCAGCTGCCTTTCATGACCATCATCGTGCTGTTCTGGCTGATGGCCATCATGGATGGCTGGCGCGGCGTGAAGGAAACCTGGCCCGCCGTGCTGGTGGGCGGCGGCAGCTTCGCGGTGGTGCAGTTCCTGACGGCCAACTACGTCGGCCCCGAGCTGCCGGACATCACCTCGGCCATCGTCGCACTGGTGGCGCTGACCGCTTTCCTGAAGTTCTGGCAGCCCAAGACCATCTTCCGTTTTGCGCCTGAAGCTGGCACCAACCCCGTGGCCGATGCCGCCAAGGCAAACCTGGCCGCGCCTGCCGTCAAGCTGACAACCGGCGTGGTGCTCAAAGCCTGGTCGCCCTTCATCATCCTGACGGCCATGGTGACGCTGTGGAGCATTCCGCCCTTCAAGGCGCTGTTCGCCGCTGGCGGCCCCTTGGCCGACACCATCATCAGCATCCCCGTACCCATGCTGCACAACCTGGTGGAAAAAATGCCGCCTGCTGTGGCCAACCCCACAGCTTATGGCGCGGTCTATGCCTTCAATTGGCTCTCGGCCACCGGCACGGCCATTCTGATTGCTACGGTGCTGACCATCGTCTATCTACGCATGAAACCCGCCGAGGCCATCAAAACCCTTGGCGAGACGTTCAAGGAACTGGCCCTGCCCATCTACTCCATCGGCATGGTGCTGGCCTTCGCCTTCATCGCCAACTACTCGGGCCTGTCCACCACGCTGGCGATTGCGCTGGCGCACACCGGCAAGGCGTTTGTGTTCTTCTCGCCCTTCCTGGGCTGGATCGGCGTGTTCCTGACAGGGTCTGACACCTCGGCCAATGCCTTGTTCGCCGCACTGCAAGCCACGACGGCAGCGCAGCTGGGCCTGCCCGAAGTGCTGGCCGTGGCCGCCAATACCACCGGCGGCGTTACGGGCAAGATGATCTCGCCCCAGTCGATCGCCATCGCCTGCGCGGCAGTGGGCCTGGCGGGCAAGGAGTCGGACCTGTTCCGCTTCACCGTCAAGCACAGCCTGGCTTTCCTGGTCATCATCGGCATCATTTGCACATTGCAGGCCTATGTGTTCCCGTGGATGATTCCGGGTTTGTAACCAACATCCCGGGAAATTCCATGTCCACCCTACGCCTGTCCGATCGCGTCGCCTGCCAACTGCTGGAGCTGGTTCAAGAGCGCCAGCTCCAGCCGGGCGCGCGATTGCCGACCGAACGCGCACTGGCCGAGCAGATGGGCGTTTCGCGCACCGCGCTGCGCGAGGCCATCCAGCGGCTTTCCAGCCGGGGCGTGCTGGAAAGCCGTGTGGGCGCAGGCACCTTTGTCTGCGCCCACGCGCCGTTGTGGCACGAGCAGGCCGTCGCGCCGCTGGCCTCTTTGCTGCGCGACGACCCCCAGTACCGCTACGACGTGCTGGAGGCGCGCCAGGCGCTGGAGCTGAGTACCGCCTGGTACGCCGCCCAGCGCGCCACCGATCAGGACCGGGACCGCATCCGGCGCTGCTTTGACGACATGCTGCGCCACCAGCAAGCCCAGGACGCGGTCAACGCCGCCCGGGCCGATGCGCAGTTCCATCTGGCGATTGCCGAAGCGTCACACAATGCCGTGCTGGTGCAGATGATGGGCAGCCTGTTCGAGCTGGTGCTGGGCACCGTGGCGCAAAACCGGCGGCTGATGTTCGTGCACAGCGAACCCGGCACCCTGGACCGGCTGACGCAGCAGCATCACGCGCTCATGCAGGCCATCATCGACGGCGAACCGGAGCAGGCCAGAGCCGCCATCAGCGATCACCTGTCCTACGTCCACCAACGCCTGACCCAGGCCGACGCCGATGCCGCCCGCCGCCAGCGGCTGCAGCGCTTTTCCTCTACCGCAGAGAGTTTTTCATGATCATCTCCTCCACCACCGATTACCGCGCGGCCGCGCAAAAGCGCCTGCCGCCTTTTCTTTTCCACTACATCGACGGCGGTGCTTACGCTGAAAAAACGCTGGCACGCAATGTGGATGACTTGGCGAACGTGGCCTTGCGCCAGCGCGTGCTCAAAGACATGAGCCAGCTAGACACCAGCATTGAGCTGTTTGGCGAAAAGCTGGCCCTGCCCGTGGCGCTCTCGCCCGTGGGTTTGACGGGCATGTACGCCCGCCGCGGTGAAGTGCAAGCCGCCACGGCAGCGGATGCCAAGGGCATTCCGTTCACCATGTCCAGCGTCTCGGTCTGCCCGATTGAAGAAGTGGCGCCCAAGCTAGGCCGCCCCATGTGGTTTCAGCTGTACGTGCTCAAAGACCGCGGCTTTATGAAAAACGCCTTGGAGCGTGCGCAGGCAGCGGGCGTCTCGACCTTGGTGTTCACCGTCGATATGCCGGTGCCCGGCGCGCGCTACCGCGATGCGCATTCGGGCATGAGCGGCCCCAACGCTGCCATGCGCCGCTACCTGCAATCGGTCACGCACCCGCAGTGGGCTTTGGATGTGGGCCTGCTGGGCCGCCCCCACACGCTGGGCAATATCTCGACCTATCTGAGTAAAAACGTGAGCCTCGAAGACTACATGGGCTATCTGGGCGCGAACTTTGACCCTTCCATTTCTTGGAAAGACTTGGAGTGGATTCGCGACTTCTGGAAAGGGCCCATGGTCATCAAAGGCATTCTCGACCCTGAAGACGCCAAAGACGCGGTGCGCTTTGGCGCGGACGGCATCATCGTCTCCAACCACGGCGGCCGCCAGCTCGATGGCGTTCTATCCTCGGCCCGCGCGCTGCCAGCGATTGCCGATGCGGTCAAAGGCCAGATCAAAATCTTGGCGGACTCCGGCATTCGCAATGGTTTGGACATCGTGCGCATGCTGGCCTTGGGGGCAGACTGCACCATGATTGGCCGCGCCTACATCTACGCCTTGGCAGCAGAAGGCGGCGCTGGCGTGACCAACCTGTTAAACCTGCTGGAAAAAGAAATGCGCGTGGCCATGACGCTGACCAGTGTGAAAAACGTGGCTGAAATTACTGGCGACCTGTTGGTGCGCGAGGGCTAACAAGCTGCAGCCTTTACGGTGCTGCACGGGCTGCAGCACCGCGCACTTCCAGCTCTACGCTGTCAAGCACGCGGCCTGCAGCATCTTGCAACTCCAAACGATGCCGCCCCGGCCACGGCAACCAATCGACGGAGTTGCCGCGCCCAATCTCTTGGCGCGCAGGCTGCGGCTGGCGCGTCACCAGCACCCAACGCACACGTTGGCTCCCCGTCTGCGGTGCTTGGGCAGCGCCCAACCAACGCAGCTGCAATGGCACGCGCTGGTGCTGCGGTGGAATGTCTGGGTCCAGCGCCAAAATCGTGCCGCTCACAGGTTGCGTGATCTGCGCGCGCAAGAGGCTACTATCTTTTTTAATAGCTACTCTGGCTGACACATGCTGGTTTTCAGCTACAAAACCATTTGAATTCCTTGCTGATGCAGCGCTAGCAGCTTTTTTATTAATAGCAAATACCGACTGCTGTGTACCGTCAATGAACCACTCTTGGCGCGCTGGCTCCAGTGCTTGGGCATGGCTGTCACTGACAAAACGCACCGCTTCGCGGCGCACGCTTTGCGGCGCTTGAGGCGCGTGGCTGCCCTGCTTGGCATGCAGCCCGGCCATGATGTCGGCCCAAATGGGCGCTGCGCCGCTGCTGCCACTCACGCCATGCATGGCTGCGCCCGAGGCATTGCCCACCCACACGCCCACCGTGTAGCGCTGCGACCAACCTACCGCCCAGTTGTCGCGCATGTCTTTGCTGGTGCCCGTCTTCACGGCAGTCCAAAAGCGTGTTGCCAGCACACTGTCCAGACCAAACGTCGGCGCGCGTGCGTGCGGGTCCGACAAGATATCGGCGACGATAAATGCTGCTTGTGGCGACACAGCTTTCACCGCTGGTGCCTGCGTACCCAGCCCTTGCAACGCTGGCGCTACCGCAGAAAACTGCCCGCCATTGGCCAGCGCCCGGTAGGCATTGGTCAGGTGCAACAGCGGCACCTCGGCACTGCCCAGCGCCAAGCTGTAGCCATAAAAACCCGCGCTCTCGCGCAGCGGCAGCCCCAGCGCTTGCAGTTGCTCAAAGAAAGCATCGGGCGTCACCATCACCAGCGTGCGCACGGCAGGCACATTCAACGACGATGCCAGCGCCATGCGCACCGACACCCAGCCCTTGAAGCGCCGGTCATAGTTCTGCGGGATATACAGCCCCGCGCCTGTTGCAATCTGGGCTGCCGAGTCTTCCAACAAAGAGGCGGCGGTCAGCCGCTGCTCATCGAGCGCCTGTGCGTACAGAAAGGGCTTGAGCGTTGAGCCAGGCTGACGCCAGGCCAGTACACCATCAACTTCCATTGCCTGACTCAGGCCGCCCGAAGAGCCCACCCATGCCAGCACTTCGCCACTGCGGTTGTCCAGCACCACCGCCGCTGCATCTTCCACATTGCGGCCCTGCAGCTCACGCAGATGGCGCTGCACACTCTCCAGCGCCAGGCGCTGTACCGCGGCACTGACTGTGGTGCGCATGCCCGATGCGGGCGGCGGCGCTGCTGAATCACGCGCCGCCCAAACGCGCTGCGCCCAGTGCGCAGCCATGCCTTCGCTGGCAGGCCAGCGCCTGGCCTGCAGCAGCTGTGGTGTGCGCCACTGCAAGGCGGCACAGTCTGCCTGAGACACGATCAGCTTTTGCGTCACCAGCTCCTGCCACACCTGGCAGGCACGCTGTGCCACCACCTGTGCACTGGCATTGGGGCCTCGCACCAGTGCTGCGGCGATGGACGCTTCCATGGCATCCAGCCCATGCACGGCCTTGCCAAACAGGGTACGACTCAGCGCATCAATTCCCACCAGCTCACCACGAAACGGCAGCAGATTGAGATAGGCCTCCAGAATTTCATCCTTGCGCCACTGGCGCTCCAGCTGCGTGGCTCCCCAGGCCTGGCTGATTTTTTGTCCTACGCTGCGCCCTTGATTGCGCGCACGCAAGTCCTCTTGCAGCAGCCCGACCAGCTGCATGGTGATGGTGCTCGCCCCCCGCGTTTTCTGGTGCCAGACATTGGCCCACGCAGCAGCGGATACCGACTTCCAGTCCACCCCGCTGTGGGCATAAAAACGCTGGTCTTCACTCACCAGCAGTGCCAGCAGCAAGGCTGGAGATACATCCTGGAGTGCGATCCACTGTCCACGGCGCACACTGAAGTCCGTGCGCTGTCGCTGCAGCACCTCGCCTTCTCGCGAAAGAAACAGTGTTTCGGAGGACTGATGGCTGCTGCGAACCTCTTGGAACGATGGCAGCGCACTCACCAGCAAAGGCCAGCACAGGCCAATGACCAGAGCAAGGCGGCGCATTGCCATCCACCCCATTCAGCCGCCGATCACCACGCGAATAGGCTGATGGTCCGAAGCCTGTGTCTGCGTATCGACCTGCATGCTGCGAATCTGGCTGCGCAGGCTGTCGCTGAGCCAGACAAAATCACAGGCCATGGGCTCAGGTGCATACGTGTTGTCATACACACCAAAAGTCGGTGCATGAGGCTGCTGCGCATGCAGCACCGTCCATGCATCGTGCCAGCGTGCGCCCACCACGCGCTCCGGCCAGCCTGCTTCCAGACACTCCATGGGCTGCGCCTTGGCCATGAGCGCTTCGTATTCAGCTTGACCCACCCCAAAGTTAAAGTCACCGCACAGTACGGCATGACTGGTATGCGCCTTGGCCTGATAGGGCGAGCCATCCTGCGCAAACTGCGGCTGGGAATCAGTGTGTGACAGCGCTTCAAAATGCATGCGTCGCAGGTAGCGAGCCTGAGCCAGACGCTGGCACTGCGAGTGGTATTCCAGATGCGTGGTCATCACCCGCACCGGGCCAAGTTTGGGGTCTTGTACGGTCACCACCGTGCACATGCGCGGCATGCTGCGAATGTTTTCGTCCGCGGGATACGGCAGAGGATAGTGCTGCACCTGCAGTACGGGCAACTGCGTCGCAATCAGATTGCCGAACTGCTGCTCGCCTGCGGCAGTCCACTCATGTACGGAGGGACCAAAGCAGAACGACCAGCCGGGCAGCAAGTCCTGCAACTGCTGCAGCTGGTGCTCAGGACCGCCTTGCAGCTTGGGGTAGTTGACAGCTATCTCCTGCAAGCACAGCACATCAAACGCACCCATTGCCTGTGCGGTTTGCACAATACGCTCTGGGCTGACGACTCCGTCCACTCCACAGCACCACTGCGTATTCCATGTGACCAGTTGCATGAAAAGAGCTTTCTAGAAAAGATTCCTACATAACGTCAGCAATTTCTGACAAGAGCGCCAAAGATAGCGGCTCTTTTGCGCAATCCCAAGTGTTAAGCCTTTATCTGCATAATTTTTCACAATTTACCTACAGGCCATAAATATAGAGCCACCAACCCTCACATAATCAAAAGTTTGCCTGCATCTTCAGCAAGCACCAAATATTGCTGAAGTGCAAACATTTACACACAAGCTTACTGTGCGTCCTCAACTTTCCAGCGTGCATTGGGCAACTCGCCAAACATCTCCGGGGCATACAGCGCTTCTGCACGCGTAGGCGGCAGCACAAAATCGCCCGCATTATTCAGACGCATGGTGTATTGCGCCACTGTCGTGCCTTGTGGCAGATAGTCCCAGTACACGCGATAGCCATCCTGCGCACGCTCCACAAATGTGGGACTCACCCCTTGCCCATCGCTGCGTTCCTGCGCCTGCAATGCGATGGCGGAATCCCGCCCCAGGCCGCCGCCCAGAATGCTGGCTCCTGCCGGGATGGGGTCATTGAGCACCACCCAGGTCATGTCAGCGCTGGCCTGCAGCTCCAGGCGTACATGCACGATATCGCCGCGCTGCCAGCGCCCTGCTTGCGCCCCCGGCCCCGCCGTCAAAGTCTTTCGGATGGCATAGCCCGCCTGCACAGGCTGTGTGCGAGGAACAGCCGCTACAGACTGGAAAGCCATCCAAGGCTGACCTGCCCCACGGTGCTGCACGCTCAATGACGCGGTGCGTCCTTCACCCCACGGAAAGAACAGACTGCGCTGCGGCTCTATGGGCTGCGGCAGTGCACTGCTACTGGCAGATCCCTCCTGCGTGGACACCTCTGCCCAGTGCACGGTCTGTGTTGCAGTTTCCAGCAATGCCGTGGTGTTACCAGTCACGGCATCACGCTCATAGCGCTGCGAGAACTGCCGCAATGCCAACCCTGCCCAGGTGTTGGCCACCGTGGTCTGCCAGCTGCCCTGTTTTTGGCGTGCCAGCAGGCCTGTGACCAGACGTGCCCGCTCGGCCGCCCACTCCGGCTCCTCCATGGTGGTCAGCAGCAGCCTGGCCACATTCACATCCGTGCCCTGCATCAGCCACCACCAGTGGTCGCTGGCATCAGTGCGAAAACCTACTTGTGAGCCGGTATAGAAAAGGCGCGTCTTGAGCACCTGCTGCGCTTGCGCCAGATGCTCTGCCTGTCCGGGCAATTGCGGCATGCGCTGCAGGATGCGCAGCCAGTCAATCACCGCATGGGTCGGCCAGTCCTGAGGGGCAATACGGATGCTCTCCAGCATGGCAGGGCGGGCCTTGCCGCTGTCAGCCAGTGCGGCAATGGCGGCGAGCTTGCGTACATCCAGATCCTGACGCGGGCTCCAGAAATCGCGCTCAATACGGCCTTGCACAAAAGCCACCAGCCCAGCCTCCATACGGTCTCGCTCGGCCTGCGGCAACTGGAACCGCGGGTCTATGGACTGCAGACTGCGATCCACTGCCAGCAAGTAGGCGGTGAGACTGTCGCTACCCCGCGCCTGATGCGCACGCTGCGGCGGGAAGTACATGGCCAGCCCGTCATCGTCCAGATAGGTGGGCAGCGCAGCCATGGTGCGCTCCCACAGCGCCATATCCCCCAGACCAATGGCCTTGCCCACGGTCTGCTCCAGACACACATAGGGGTAAGCTGCCCACCAGTCACGCAAACCGGGCACGCCCTGCACAGGGTCGGCCAGCTTGTCGCTGAAGGTCAGGCGCACGCCACCCTGCCTGGGCAGTGCCTCTCTGGGCCACTCGAGCTGCTGCATCCAGTGCCCGTCAATCTGCACCAACGCCGCCTGTTGCACGCCCAGCGGCACGGCAGGCAACAGACGCAGGCTCAGGGCCAGGCTGTCCTGTGCACCAGAGACGGTATCTCTGGCATCCAGCTGCCACGACCATTCACCCTGCGCAGCCTGCTCCAGCAGCGTAGGCACGGTCACTTCCCAGTTCAGCGCACGCGCTGCATGCGGGGGAATCTCCACCGTCTGTTCCGTCAGGCTCACACCTGTGGCCTTGGGCTGCAGCTGCACACGCATGAGGGCGTCCGTGCTGTTGCGCAGCGTCAACATGGCCTGGAACTGATCGCCCTCGCGCACCACAGGCGGCAGACCGCTGATGAGCTGCAGATCTTGGGTGGTTGCAATGTCTACACTGCCGGTGCCAAAGCGCTGTACGCCATCGTCGGCCACCGCCACGATGGTGAAACTGCTCAGTGCGTCATTCAGTGGCACTTCGATCTCTGCTCGCCCCTGGGCATCAAGCTGCACACGCGGCTGCCACAGCAGCAAGGTGTCCAGCAGCTCACGCGTAGGAGCACCAACCCCACCACCACCGCCCGGCGCTGCCGCCTTGCGCCCGTAGTGGCGACGGCCCACCACTTCCATCTGCGCAGTGGCCGTTTCCACGCCCCAGTCGCGGCGCTGCCACATGGCATCACGCAGCTGCCAGCTCAGATTGGGCGACAGTTCCAGCAAAGCCTTGTCCACCGCCGCCACCGCCACTTCGGCGTGCGCAGCAGGCTGGCCACCCGGCAGCGTGGCACGGATGGTGACCTTGGCCTTGTCCCGGATCTGGTAGCGCGGCTTGTCTGCTTCTACGCTGACCACCAGCTGCTGCGACTTGTCTTGCACCTGCAGCTCTGCCACGCCAAAGCGGAACGAAGGCTTGCTCAGATCCACCATGGCCGTAGGCGCCACATATTCCTTGCCGCCATGCCAGAAGGCATTCCACCACTGGCGCGGTGCCTTGTAGCCCCAGGTGAAGAAGCTGTACCACGGCACTTCATAGAGCCGCCCACGCAGCGCCAGCACACTCACATAGACGTTTGGCCCCCAGCCAGGCTGCACTTTCAGCTCGATGGTGGGGTCCTTGCCCTCCAGCTGCACCACTTCCGTGTGCAGCACGCCTTCGCGCTCCACGCTCACCAGCGCCGTAGCTTCACGGAAAGGCATGCGCACCTGCAGCCTGGCGATGTCGCCCGGTGCATAGCTGGGCTTTTCTGCCAGCACATCCATGCGGTCATGGTCCTGACCACCAAACCACAACTCGCCCTGACCGGTCACCCAGACCGTATCGGATGCCTGCGATGTGCGGCCCTTGCTGTCTTCGGCAGAGACAATCAGCTCGACCTCTCCAGCCTCCAGCACCTGCACTTCGCACAGCAACAGGCCGCGCGCATCGCTCTTGCCGCTGCACACCTGGCCCAGCGATTTGCTGCTGCGCTGGTTGTCATAGCTGTAAAAACCGCCTACCAGGCGCTTGCGTGTGCTGGTGGTGGTGTGGTGAATCGCCTCCACCTTCAGTGGCACATGGGCCTGCGGATTGCCAGCCACGTCCACGGCCAGCGCCTGCATGCGCATCTTGCGTCCCACAGACATCCAGCCCTCCGTGCGCAAGCCTGCCACCACCGCCGCAGGCCAGACGGTGTGCGTGCTGCGCAGGGTCTGAATTTCACCGTTAGGATCCGAAAAACTCGCCTCCAGCAGCAATTGCTGTGCGGCTTTGATGGCGGGAAAGTGCTGCAGCACCACCTGGCCCTGCCCCTGCTTGTCCAGCGTCAGTGGCAGCTTGTCGGCAATCAGGCGGGAGCTGTCGCTGGCAGCTTCTGCCTCACGGTCTGCCTGCTCGGGTGCACGTGGTGCGCTGAAGCTGTAGCCACTCCAGCGTGCAAAAGACACGTCCTGCGTGCGCAGCAAGGCACTGAGCTGCACCGGCGTACCGCTGGCTGCACCGCCGTTGATAAAGCTCAGGTGCACATCCACAGCGAGCTTCTGCGGTGCAATCAATGCACCCTTGCTGAGCGGCTGCACGCTGCCCTGGAACACGGGCAGGCGGAAAGCCTCTACGCGGAAGCTGCCGGACTGCTGCACCCGCTGGCCGCCATCGGCCGACTCAGGCCAGCGCAGCTCCACCGTGTACTGTCCCAGCTTCGCCGCAGGCGGTACGTCAAAACTGCTGGTGGCATTGCGGCCACCGTTGTGGGTATCGCTCCACTGCAGGCGCTGCTTGTACTGCTGGTTGCTGCCCACGTGGGTGATCAGCACTTCCACCGGCCAGTCTTCAGGGAGCGCCAGCCCCTGCAAAGTCTGGGCACGCACAAAATGCTTCATGGACACGGTCTCGCCCGCACGCACCAGATTGCGGTCCAGCACGGTGTGTGCCACCAGCTCCGGCCCACTGCCCCAGGATGTGGGCAGATTGAAGCGCCAGGGCTCAATGCCACGCTGCCAGTCGCTCCACACAAAAGCCACATCCTGCACGCCGTCGTCAGTATGGCGCGCGCTCACAAACCACTGGCCGCTGCCTTCATGGCCATCACAGCGCGGCGCTTCCTTGTCCAGATCGGGCAACAGCAGCACACCATCAGCACCCGTGATGCCAGAAGCGTGCACACGCCCTCTGCAGTCCGACACCTGTACTTTGGCACCTGCCACAGGCTGGCCTTTGTCCAGCGACGTCACCCACACGGCCGAACCTTCGCGCCCGAGCTTCAGATGCACCGCCAGATTGGTCACCAGCGCAGAGGTACGTACAAACATGCTGCGTGGCGAGCCCAGTCGCTCGTCCAGCAGCGCTGCACCCAGCCGGGGAGACTCAGCCTCCACCACATAAAAGCCCGGCGCAGCCAGCGGAATGCCTACCACCTCAAAAGGCCGTGGATCACCAGCATCCGCCCTGGGCAGCTGCTGATCCTGAACCTGAGGCTTGCCTTTGAGCAGCGACAGCATGCGCGTTTCCACGGAACTGCTGTCCTGCTCCAGCCGGGGTGGCAGTGCCGCGGACAGTTCTCGCTGCGCCTGCTTGCGGCCGATCCAGCCACGGTCATAGCGCTGCACCAGATCCCACCAGTGGATGATGTCGGCGTCACTCTCCAGCCGCAATGTGCGCAGCTTTGCCTTGCCATCCTGCGCCTGATGCTGACCGTCCATGGCCTCCACCTTGCGCACCGTCACAGGCAGGACGGCCACACCATCCTCCCCTTCAGCAAAGCGTTCCAGCACGCCAAAGGGGGCTGCGGAAAACTTGAACAGCGGTGGCGTGTCGCCCATCTTCACCTGCAAGGGAAAAGATGCGGCATTGGCAAGTGGGCGCTGCGCATCATCTTCCAGACTGGCAGGCAGCACCAGCTGGTAGGTGGCCAAAGGCACAAAAGGCTGCTTGAAGCGCAGTTCGCTGACGGCGTCTGCCGTCTCCTGCGTCAGGTCTGGTGCGATCTTTTTGCCATCGTGCTGCAGATACACCTGCGCTGCCTGCGCCTTGGGCACGGGGGCAGTGAAAGACAGCAGCACATCGCGAACAGGCAGACAGCCCGCATTCGCACGCTCGCGCTGGCATTGCAGCTGGGCGGTAAAGGCTTCACGCACCTGGAAGTCAAAGGTCTGCGTGCTGCCATTGCGCACGCCATTGGCCATGGCCACACCTTCGCCGTAGACCAGCTGCATGTCTGTGCCTGCCGTCAGGCGGCGGTTGCAGCTCAGTGCGATGTAGTGGCCGCGCTCCTCGATCTGCAGCGCCTGAAGCAACTGCTGGGTCTGCGCGGCATCCTGCACCCGCACGGGGATGCGCTCGCCCACATCCTGCGCGCGGCAGTAGACATGCTGCTGCAGGCTTTCTGTCGTCGGCTGACCATTGAGCTGCAGCACAAAGGTCTGCACCTCATCAATGGCGGCATATGTGCCAGGCCAGGTGTTGAGCACCGCAGGCCCAGGCACAAAAAACTGATAGCTGCCAGCGCCCGTCAATGCTGCGCCAGAGGGCAATTTAAAGCCTGAATTACGCGCTACGGTACAGCGCGAACCCGCAGGCAGCGGCTGCGCAAACTGCCAGACCCACTCCCGCGCATCATTCCAGCGGCCACTGCCTTGGGCAGCAGCTTCTGGCGTGCACTGGATCTGCACGGGCGCGGTGGCTTGCGGGTTGCCCAGGCGCACGGCATCTGCACTGGTCTGTACCACCACCTGCTGCACATCCGGACTCGCCCCCTGGGGTGTCACTTGCGAGATGCTGGCTGCATGCACAGCGCAGGCTCCCACCATCCCCCCGAGACCCAGCCACCACGATCGAGATAAAGAAAACTGCGCCACGCTGCAACCTCACGTCTGATGCGAATGCCACAAGCCTAACACTGCCTGCCAGCAGGCCTGTCATCAGGCAGGCGACACCCACCGCCAGATACCGCAGGCCGCCGTGCCGGTTTCTGCGTCATTTGCGTACGCAGCACCTACACTGCGCACGCCAGCGTCTGTCGCGCTGGCGCATGGCTTGATGTTTTGACGCAATCGGAGGTTTTTGCATGCAGCACCATACTGGCAGTTTTTGTGACCAAGCCTGGGAACGCAATCTGCCCCTGTTCCAGGCCACACTGGATCTGCCCTTTAACCGCGAACTGGCCGCTGGCACGCTGCCGCGCGATGTCTTTCGCCACTACATGATTCAGGATGCGCACTACCTGGTGGCCTTTGGCCGTGCGCTGGCTGCCGCTGCCGCCAAGGCCGATGATGCCGACGGCGTGGTGCAGTTTGCCGCTGCTGCCCAGGAAGCCGTGGTGGCCGAACGCGAACTGCATCACAGCTTCATGCGTGAATACGCCATCACGCCCGAGGAATTTGCCAGCACGCCGCTGTCACCCACCTGCCACCACTACTGCCACTTTCTGCAGTCCGTCGCCTGGAGCCGCTCCTACCCCGTCGCACTGGCTGCCCTGCTGCCCTGCTTCTGGATTTATGCCGAAGTCGGCGTTGACCTGCAAAAGCGCACGGCCGCTGCCAACCCGTACCAGAGCTGGATTGATACCTATGGCGGCGAAGACTTCCATGCCCATGTGCGCGCCGTGCGCAACACCATTGACGCTGTCGCCGCACAGGCCGATACGCGCACCCTGGCGGAAATGCATGCCGCCTACACCGATGCTGCGCGGCTGGAGTGGATGTTCTGGGACAGCGCCTACCGCATGCAGACCTGGTCCTGCTAAATAATTCATAGCTGCTAGCGCATATATATAAAGGACTTCAGATAGTTTTCTATCTGAAGTCCTTATTTTTCAAGCGCTAACAGCTATTGTTTTTTAATCGATGCTTACTGAGGCTGGAAACCACTTTCGACAATGATGCGCTTCCACACTGCCGTGTAATCACGCTCACGCTGGTGCAGCTGTGCAGGCGTCATGGGGTCGACGACCAGCCCGATGGCTTCGAGCTGCTCACGGATATGGGGTTCCTGCACGCTGTCTGCCAGCGCGTGCGCAAAGCGCTGCTGAAACGCTGCAGGCACACCCTTGGGCGCGTAAATACCGTAGTACGGCATGTCTTCCAGCCCCTTCATACCCAGTTCGGCAAAGGTAGGCACTTCGGGCAGCAGGGGCTGGCGCTTGCCGCCCAGCACGGCCAGTACGCGCACCTTGCCTTCCTTGTGGTAGTTCACAAAGTCCTGCACCGAGCCAATGCCCGCCTCGATCTGGCGGCCCAGCATGTCACCAATCATGGGGCCACTGCCCTTGTAAGGCGCAGAGATCAGATCCAGCTGGTAACGCTGCGCCAGCTGCTTGACCAGAAACTCGGGCGTCGATGCAGGTGCAGGAATGCCCACGGCGCTGCGGCCCTCCGCGTCTTTGCGCACCCATTGCAGATACTCCTCAAAGGTCTTGGCGGGGTGCATGCCGGAGACGGCAAAGGTGTTCACGAACGAGGCAAAACCGCCCATGGGCGTGAAGTCCTGCTCGGGGTCAAAACCTGCATGGCGCACCACCTGCGGCAGGATGGAAATGCTGTGGTCGTGCGTCAAAAACAGCGTTGTGCCATCGGCCGGAGAACTTTTAAGCAACTGGGCAGCAATCTGGCCACCAGCGCCTGGTTTGTTTTCGATGATGACCGTGCGGCCCAGGCGCTGGCTCAGCGGCTCCTGCAGCAGGCGCGCAATCACGTCCGTGCCACCACCGGGAGGAAAGCCCACCAGAATGCGAATCGGGCGCTCCGACGCCCACGACCAGCGCCAGCCTGCCACGCTGGCGGTAGCCAGCACTGCTGCTTGGGAGGCAGTTTGGGCGAGGAAGCGACGGCGGGAGGGATGGGTCACAAATTACTCCGGTAGTGAAATAAAGAAAAAGCCATACACGGCCATCTGCCAGCCTACCGGACGAAATGCATCGAAAAATGAATAAACACCAAGCATATGGCGATGCATCACATCGTGAACACCGCAGAAAGACAAAGAAAAAGGGACGCCGAGGCGTCCCTTGATGGCGTGCAGCACAAGCTGCCAGAAGCACTTTAGGCCAGGCGTGTGCGGTGCTTGGCCAGCTGGATACGCACCTGCGCAGGCGCAGTACCACCCAGCGTATTGCGCGCGTTCAGCGAGCCTTCCAGGCTCAGCACCTCAAACACATCGGCCTCTACATTGGGGTTGAACGATTGCAGCTCTTCCAGTGGCAGCTCGCTCAGGTCCACGCCCTTTTGGGTTGCCAGCTTCACGGCGTGCGCCACGGTTTCGTGGGCATCGCGGAAAGGCAAGCCCTTCTTGACCAGGTAGTCAGCCAGGTCGGTGGCCGTGGCATAGCCCTTGAGCGCAGCAGCGCGCATATTGGCGGCGTTGACGGTGATGCCGCCTTCCTTCTGGCCGGTGACAGGGTTGAACTGGCCGCCAATCATTTCCGCAAAGATGCGCAGGGTGTCCTTGAGCGTATCGACGGTGTCGAACAGCGGCTCTTTGTCTTCCTGGTTGTCCTTGTTGTAGGCCAGCGGCTGGCCCTTCATCAGGGTGATCAGGCCCATCAGGTGACCCACCACACGGCCGGTCTTGCCGCGCGCCAGTTCAGGCACGTCGGGGTTCTTCTTCTGGGGCATGATGGACGAGCCGGTGGTGAAGCGGTCGGCAATCTTGATGAAACCAAAGTTCTGGCTCATCCACACGATCAGCTCTTCCGACAGGCGCGAGATGTGCACCATGCACAGCGAGGCAGCCGAGGTGAATTCGATCGCAAAGTCGCGGTCGGACACACCGTCCAGCGAGTTCTGGCACACGCCTTCCATGCCCAGCGTCCTGGCTACACGCTCACGGTCCAGCGGGTAGGTGGTGCCTGCCAGCGCCGCAGAGCCCAGCGGCAGCACATTCACGCGCTTGCGCACGTCCAGCATGCGCTCGGCATCGCGCTTGAACATTTCCACATAGGCCAGCAGGTGGTGGGCAAAGCTCACGGGCTGCGCCACTTGCAGGTGGGTGAAGCCAGGCAGGATCACGTCCACGTTCTTTTCGGCCACTTCCACCAGCGACAGCTGCAGCTCCTTGAGCAGGCCTTCGATCAGGTCGATCTCATCACGCAGCCACAGGCGCACGTCGGTAGCCACCTGGTCGTTGCGGCTGCGGCCGGTGTGCAGACGCTTGCCAGCATCGCCCACCAGCTGGGTCAGGCGTGCCTCGATGTTCAGGTGCACGTCTTCCAGATCCAGCTTCCAGTCAAAGGCGCCGGATTCAATTTCCTGCTTGATCTGCGCCATGCCCTTCTGGATGGCTGCGTAGTCGTCCTGGCTGATGACGCCCTGGGCAGCCAGCATTTCAGCGTGGGCCAGAGAGCCTGTGATGTCGGCCTTCCACATGCGCTTGTCAAAAAAGACGCTGGAGGTGTAGCGCTTGACCAAGTCGCTCATGGGCTCGGAAAACAACGCAGACCATGCCTGCGCCTTGGCATCGAGTTGGTTGTGGGAAGGCTGGGTGGTGTTATCAGACATGGGAGGGCAAAATTTCCAGAAATGACAGACACCCGGAATAGCCGGATGCCCTATGCACAATCCGCAAATTCTATCGAGCCAATCCACTTCCCCCGCATCTTCCGAGCAGACGACCCCTCAGACTGCTTCAGCGCCCCCGGTGCTGATCTTCGATGCCTGCCATCTGGGCGTGGTCTTGCGCGCCGTGCTCGGGGTGGAATTGACGCTGGCCATTGCCGCCCTGTACACCAGTGCAGACGCACAGGACTGGCTGCTGCACATGGCCTGGCTCACCAGTGGCGGCCTGCCCGGCACACTCGTCTGGCTGCTGCTGGCCTGCAGCCTCAAGCGCGTGCTGCACCGCATGGATGCCCACCTGCAATACGCCAGCGGCGTGGGGCTCGGGGTGGGGGCCGGGCTGTATGCCAGTGCCATGCTGGCCATCTCCGGCGAGATCACAGCCTTGCACTGGCTGGCCAATGCCATCGTCGGCGGCCTGTTTGCCGCCGTGCTGGTCGGCTACCTGGTGCTGCGCGCCGAAGGCAGGACTCCTGCTGCCACCACCGCGCAACTCACGGCGCTGCAGGCACACATCCGCCCACACTTTCTGTTCAACGCCCTCAACAGCGCGGTGGCACTGGTGCGCGAGCAGCCCTCCAAGGCCGAGCAGCTGCTCACCGATCTGAGCGACCTGTTTCGTGCCACCTTGCGCAATCCACGCAGCACCATTTCCCTGCAGGAAGAGATCGAGCTGGCCCAGCGCTATCTGGATATTGAGCAGGTACGGTTTGGCGACCGGCTGCAGGTGGAATGGCTGCTCGACCCGGCTGCTCTGCACGCCCGTCTGCCCCCACTTCTGCTGCAGCCCTTGGTGGAAAATGCGGTCAAACACGGGTTAGAACCCTCAGAAATTGGCACAAAAGTAACAATTTCAGCGCAGTTAACGCGAAAAAAATTCATTTTGCTCACGGTCACCAATACACTGCCCCAGGAGGAGCACCGAGGAGACAGAGCCGCCAGCCGCCTTGGCCAGGGCATGGCGCTTGCGAACGTCGAGCGGCGTTTGCGCTTGTTACATGATGTCCAGGCCACTTTCAGCGCAGGCCCCAAAGACCGTGTCTTCGAGGTCAAGATTTTGCTTCCATCCAGTTAACAGACCACTCGGAGATAAGCCATGCATGTGCTGATTGTCGATGATGAATTGTTGGCTCGAAACCGCCTGCGCGTCCTTTTGAGCGAATGTGAAGATCCCGCATCACCCTTTGTCATTGAAGAGGCTGCGAGCACCGCTCAGGCGCTGGAATTCCTGCAGCGCAGCCCCATTCCAGTAAACATTCTCTTTCTCGACGTGCAGATGCCTGGCCCCAACGGCCTGGTGCTGGCACAGACCGTGCGCAGCATGAGCAAGCCACCTGCCGTCGTCTTCGTCACTGCCCATGCCATGTATGCAGCCAACGCCTTTGAGCTGGAGGCAACGGACTACCTCACCAAGCCCGTGCGACTGGAGCGCCTGCAGCAGACGCTGGCCAAGATACGCCGCATTCGCGCACTGGAAGGGCTGGGTGATGCAACGGATCACCTGCCAGCGCTGGTCATACGCGACCGTGGCCGTGCCGAGCGCGTGCCGCTGCACCAGATCATTTATTTCAAGGCCGAACAGAAATACGTCACGGTGCGTACTGCCTCTCGCACCTACATCTACGACAACTCACTGAGCGAGCTGGAAAACCGCTTCCCCAGCCAGTTCGTGCGCATTCACCGCAATGCACTGGTGGCGCCATCACAGATGCGCACGCTGGACAAGCACTACACCGATGACGATATGGAATGCTGGGTGCTGCGCCTGCACAGCGTGCCAGAGACGCTGCAGGTGTCGCGCCGCCAGCTCGCATCTGTGCGCCATGTGCTGCACAGCATGAGCCACTGCGCAGCCACGCCCCAGGCCGAGCCAGCCTGAGACCTGGACATAAAAAACGGCACCGTTTTCTGGTGCCGTTTTTTTTGTGCCTTCAGCCTTCAGTGCGCATGCCCGCCATGGGCCAGCCCACTGACTACGGTGACCAGCACAATGCCCATCACCAGCCAGGCGATCTGCACCAGACTTTCACGCGCAGACAGTCGCTTTTGCAGTTGCGGAATCAGGTCTGACAGCGCCACATAGACAAAGCTGCTGGATGCCACGGTCAGAAAGTAAGGCTGCCAGTCTTCCAGGTGGCCGACGAGGAAGTAACCTGTCACGCCGCCCAGCGCCGTCACCGCACCTGCCAGCGAAACTTTGAGCACCGCCAGACTGCGGTGGCTGCTGTTGCGCAGCACCACCAGATCGCCAATGTGGTGAGGCACTTCGTGGGCCAGCACAGACACGGCGGCAATCATGCCCAGACGCATGTCTGCCATGAATGCCGAGGCGATCAGAATCCCGTCGCCAAAGCAGTGCACGCTGTCGCCCGTCAGCAGCGACCAGCCCTTGCTGTGTACGTGGTGATCATGATCATGGTCGTGCCCATGTGCGTGTACATGGTGGTGATGCCCATGTGCCTCATGGCTGTGCTCATGGCCGTGGTGCCACAGCTCCGCCTTGGTCAGCAGAAAGAAGAACACCACACCGATCAGCAGCGTCATGAACAGGTCATGTGCGCTGGCCTCGCTGTTAAAGGCTTCGGGCAAGAGGTGCATGAAGGCCGTGGCCAGCAGCGCACCTGCGGCCAGACTCAGCAGTCCCTGCTGCCCACTGCCTGTGTGGCCCTTGCCAAAACCAAGCTGCAAAAGAAAGTTAGCCACCCAGACGCTGCCGATACCAGCAGCAAGGGTGGCCAGAATGATGGCGACCAATGTCATAGCTCACTACGATGTTCTGTGGTCAGACAGGGCTGACCGATGCCTGATTGTCCATGAAAGCCCATGCGCGCTTTGCGAGCTTTTCGGACAAACTGCATTGCCTGCATGGGTGCTTGCGGGCTTTCAAGAACGCCCTTATCAAAACACGCTACACCACCTGTCAAGCCCCTGGGGATCCCCCAGCGCATCAGTGCTTGACCGAAGCCTTGCGCCGCCAGGCGTCAACCACATGCTCATCCAGCAAAAACTGCTCGACCATCGCCCAGCCGCTCACAAAGCGCTCAAGGTAGATGCGAGATGCACCGGGAGATAAATCAGCGGGCTCAAAACCCGCCAACTTGAGCTCATCGCGCATCTTTGAAGTGCTAGCAATGCGCTGCAAAGCCTGCTCCATCACGGATCGTTCTTGCTCAGGCACCGCTTTCGGAACAAACAAAGCCGTCCAGCCATGCTCAAACGGTAGCCAGCCTGCCTCTTCAAATGTCGGCGTCTCCGGCTGCACCGCGAATGGCTTTCTGCCACTTTGCACCAGTGCTCGCACCTGTGTGCTTGAGGCACCTATGCGATCACAGCGCGCCAATGCCAGGTCTGCGCCTTGCTCCAGCACCGCTGCAAAATCGCCGTTGACACTGTAGGGCTGCACCTGCCATGCATGATTGGTGGCATGTTCCATGCCATGCACCCACAGCTGCATACGCCCTTCAGAAAACGGCAATGCAATGCGAACAGGACGGTCCAGCTGCGCTACCCAGCTGTGCAATTGCCCAGCAGCTTGCAAGGGCGATTCCGAATGCACAAACGCGCACCAGCGCTTAAACCCAAGCAACAGCAAAGGCTCAAAATTGGCAATATGGGCAGGGTGTGCCAGGCTGGACGTACTCACTCGCAGAGATTCCTCGGGTGCAACCAGTACAGCGTACTGTTGCGCTGCAACTGACAAGCTCCAGCGAAAAGCTGCATCACCCTGGCCACGAGTTGCAGCATCCACCACGATCTGCCGCCCCAACATGCGTGAAAGCTCATGAGCCAAAGCTTGTGCTGTATCAAACCGGAAGCCCTGAACAAACGCGGGTTGCACGATCACCCAGTTTGCTTGGCTCTGCAGGGGCTGTCCGATGCTGAGCTTTTCCTCTGCACAGACGTGTGAAGCAAGCGCTGCAATGGATAGACATGCGGCCCTCGCACGCCAACGCGTCCATACATTCATGGAACTGAACATGTATCCCCCCTTGCAGACACTCAGCTTTATAAGCAAAAACCCTTACTGCCTATCAGCGCAAGCGTAATTTTGAAGAAATTGTTATATCCGAACCCATCGCCATAATGCAGCAGTTACGGCCCCCAGCACCACAACCAGCAAAAATGGTGCACGCAGCAGCAAAGCGATGGCGGCCACCACCAAGGCAGCCAGACGTGCATCCAGCGCCAGCGCCTGCCCTGCGGCAAAGGTATTCATCACTGTCAAGGATGTCAGCAAGGCCACCGTCATGCAGGCTGCAATATGCGCCATGCGCGGGTTCTGCAGATAGCTCGCCGGAATCGCATAGCCCAGAAACTTGGTGGCAAAGGCTACGGCGCAGGCCAGCAAAATCCAGTGCCACATGCTCATGCCTGCTCCCTGATCAGGCGCGCGCTGCGCCACCAGCCCCATGCTGCCCCCACAACGGCCGCCACCAGAATGGGCAGCCCCGGTGGCAGCAGCGGAACGGCGAGCATGGTCACAACGCCGCACAGCACGGCCAGCGCCACCGGCTCACGCTGCCTCAGGCGTGGCCACAGCAGGCCCAGGAATGCCGCCACAGCAGCACCATCCAGTCCCCATTTGCGCGGATCACCCAGCGCATCGCCCAGCAAGGCTCCCAGCAGGGTGAAAACATTCCACAGCACAAACACCCCCAGCCCTGCCGTCCAGAAGCCGCGCTGCTGCTCCTGCGGCTCCAGCTGGCCAGATGCCGTGGCGGCGGACTCATCAATCGTCAGCTGCGCCGCCGCAGCCTTGCGCCAGCCACGTGGCTGCAGCATGCGGTTCATCTGCATGCCATAGACGGCATTGCGCACGCCCAGCAAACTGGCGGCCCCCAGCGCCGCAGCACCTGTGCCGCCACCGGCGATGACGCCAATAAAAGCAAACTGCGAGCCGCCGGTGAACATCAGTGCGCTCAGCGCCATGGTCTGCCAGAGATTCAGCCCGGCCCCCACTGACAGCGCCCCAAAGGAGATGCCATACAGACCGGTGGCAATCGAAATGGACAGCCCCATGCGCATGGCAGGCGTCCAGGATGATGGTGCGATCACTTGTCCCTCTATGTTTTTTCTATAGCTTCCAGCGCTGATAAAACAAAGGTTTCAAATAGAAAACTATCTGAAACCTTTGTAAATCAAGCGCTAGCAGCTATTTTTTCAATAGCCATGATTAATGGGCTTCTTCCCAATTGTTGCCTATGCCTACCTCCGCCAGCAAAGGCACAGACAGCTGGGCCACGCTGGCCATGACCGCCGGGATGCGCGCACGCAGCCAGTCGGCATCCCCTGCGGGCAGCTCAAACACCAGTTCGTCATGCACCTGCATGATGACTTGGATTTCAGGCTTTTCGGCATCGAGCATGGACTGCACGGCCACCATGGCCTTTTTGATCAGATCTGCTGCCGTGCCCTGCATAGGTGCGTTGATCGCTGCGCGCTCTGCCGCCTTCTTGCGCGGGCCGTTGCCGCCGTTGATTTCCGGCAGATACAGGCGGCGGCCAAACACGGTTTCCACATAGCCTTGGCTATGTGCCAGCTCCACGGTTTCGTCCATGTAGCGCTTCACGCCGGGGTAACGCTGGAAGTACTTGTCGATATAAGCCGCTGCGGCCTTGGTCTCAATGCCCAGATTCTTGGCCAAACCAAAGCTGCTCATGCCGTAGATCAGGCCAAAGTTGATGACCTTGGCATAGCGACGCTGCTCGCTCGTCACGTCTTCCACGCTCACGCCAAACACTTCGGCGGCTGTGGCCTTGTGTACGTCCAGCCCTTCGCGGAAGGCCTTGAGCAGCGCCTCATCGCCCGAGAGGTGGGCCATGATGCGCAGCTCAATCTGTGAGTAGTCGGCGCTGGCAATCAGTCTGCCTTCCGGTGCCACAAAGGCTTCGCGGATGCGACGGCCTTCGGGCGTGCGCACGGGAATGTTCTGCAGATTGGGATCGTTGCTCGACAGCCGCCCCGTCACGGCCACGGCCTGCGCATAGTGCGTGTGTACACGGCCGGTGCGCGGCAGCGCCATCTGCGCCAGCTTGTCGGTATAGGTGCCCTTGAGCTTGGAAAGGCTGCGGTGCTCCAGAATCTTGGCAGGCAGCGGATAGTCTTCGGCCAGCTTTTCCAGCACTTCTTCGTCCGTGCTGCGCGCGCCGGTGGCGGTTTTCTTCACCACGGGCAGGCCCAACTTGTCGAAAAAGATTTCGCCCAGCTGTTTGGGAGAAGCCAGATTAAAGGGCTGGCCTGCAATCTCATAAGCCTCGTTTTCCAGCTGCAGAATGCGCGCCCCCAGATCATTGCTCTGGCGAGCCAGCTCACCGGCATCAATGCGCACACCATTGCGCTCAATACGGAACAGGGCTTCGCTGGTGGCGATCTCCAGTTCATAGATATGGCGCAGCTTGGCGTCTGCCTCAATCTGCGGCCACAGCACCTCGTGCACGTTCAGCGTCTGGTCCGAGTCTTCGCAGGAGTAGGCTGCCGCCTTGTCCACCGGCACCTGGGCAAAGGGGATCTGGTTCTTGCCCTTGCCACAGAGGTCTTCGTAGCTGATGCCGGTGCGGCCCGTATGGCGCAGTGCAAGACTCGTCAGGTTGTGCGGGCGATGCACTTCCAGCACATAGGACTGCAGCATGGTGTCGTGCGCATAGCCGCGCACGGTGATGCCGTGGTTGGCAAACACGTGCTGGTCGTACTTCACATGCTGGCCCAGCTTTTTCTTGGAAGCGTCTTCCAGCCAGGGCTTGAGCTGCGCCAGCACCCAGTCCATGGGCAGCTGCTGGGGCACCTCCATGCCTTCGTGGCGCAGCGGGATATAGGCGGCCTCGCCGACCTTGACGCTCAGCGAAATGCCAACAATCTGCGCGCGCATTTCGTCCAGCGAATCGGTCTCGGTGTCAATGGCCGTCAGCCTGGCCGCGTGGATCTTGTCCAGCCAGCTGTGGAACTGCTCTTCGGTCAGGATGGTGGTGTAGACCACATCGCGCTGCTGGGCAGCCACGGCCACTTCCGTGCTGGCCGCATCATCCAGATCAAACATATCACCCTGGGCGGACGCAGGCTTGGCTGCGGTCGACGGCGTCTCTGCGGCTGGCACAGCATGGCTGGCCAGAGCGCGCGCCAGGCCCTTGAAGCCATATTGCTCATAAAACGACTGCAGTCTGGCGTTATCTGGCTCGTCCAGTGTGATGTCATCAAAGGCAGGGAGACCAGGAATGTAGTCAGCCAAGTCGCAATCGGTTTTCATCGTGACCAGCTGGCGGCTCAGCGCCAGCTGGCCCGAGGCAATCGCCTCGCGCAGGTTGTTGCCAGCCACGCCCTTGATGGCTGCGGCGTTGGCAATCAGATTGTCCAGCGTGCCGTATTCTTCCAGCCACTTGGCAGCGGTCTTGGGGCCGACCTTGGTCACACCAGGCACGTTGTCCACGGTGTCACCAATCAAGGCCTGGTAATCAATCATCTTCTCGGGCGGCACACCAAACTCGGCGGTGACACCAGCCACGTCACGGCGCTTGCCGTTCATGGTGTCGATGATGGTGATGCGCTCGTTCACCAGCTGCGACAAATCCTTGTCACCGCTGGAGACGATCACCTCCATGCCCTGCGCTGCGGCCATGTGTGCCAGCGTGGCAATGACATCGTCGGCTTCGACCCCGGGCACGGCCACCACCTTCCAGCCCAGCATGTCCACCACGGCGTGGATGGGTTCAATCTGGCTGCGCAGGTCATCCGGCATGGGCGAGCGCGTGGCCTTGTACTGGTCGTACATGGCATCACGGAACGTGGGGCCGGAGGCATCAAACACACACACGGCGTAGTCTGCCGTGATGTCCTTGCGCAGCGACTGCAGCATATTGATCATGCCGCGAATGGCCCCGGTCGCAGGGCTGGAAGGATCTCCGGGCACGGCACGCAGATCGGGCATGGCGTGGTAGGCGCGGTACAGGTAACTGGAGCCGTCTACCAGCACCAATGTCTTGGAATTCGTCATAGCTGCTGATTGTGCCTGCACGCTCCGCTGCAGGAACAGACATGGTTTTGCAGGTGTCACAAATTCGCCTGCTGTGCGTAACAGAAATACAATGCAGCCATGCGCGCAGCCACCCTCCTCCTCACCGCCCTGTTCATCTCTGCCCCTGTGCTTGCACAGGAGGGCAGCGACGCAGCTTCTTCACCCTCTGCGGCCCAGCCCGAAGCAGCTGCAACGCAAGAGCCTGCCAAGCAAGGCGACCGCCACAACCAGCGCATTGAGCGCATTCAGCACGAAGACGGTGGCAGCCGCGTAGACGAACTGCGCGTAGGTGGTGAAACCAAGAACATCACGGTGCAGCCCAAGGTGGGCAACCTGCCCGCCTATGAGGTTCAGCCCCAGAATATCGAAGGTGCTGACGGCACCAATGGCCGCCGCGTCTGGCGCGCCATCCAGTTCTGATACCGCATCCCTTTCTCTGACTGCTGCATGACTGCAGCAGCTGGACTTTTTTAGCCCAAGCATGGCCGTTTTTACCGAAGTCTCCGACAAAGACGCGCGCGAGTTGCTGCGTCGTGTTCCCCTGGGTCAGCTGACCGAACTGCGTGGCATTCAGGGTGGTATTGAAAACACCAACTACTTTCTGACCACCGACCAGGGCGAATGGGTGCTGACCCTGTTCGAGCGCCTGCGCGCTGAGCAGCTGCCCTTTTACCTGTATCTGATGCAGCATCTGGCCCACAAAGGCATTCCTGTGCCTGCACCCCAGGCCGATGCCAGGACGGGCGACATCCTGCACAAGGTCTGCGGCAAGCCAGCAGCCATCGTGCAAAAGCTGCGCGGCAAGAGCCAGCTGCAGCCCGGGCCCGTGCACTGCGCTGCCGTGGGCGACATGCTGGCCCGCATGCATCTGGCAGGGCGTGACTATGAACGCGAGCAGCCCAATCTGCGTGGTCTGGCCTGGTGGAATGAGACCGTGCCCACCGTGCTGCCCCATCTGAATGCCGAACAGGCTGACCTGCTGCAGGCCGAGCTGGCCTTCCAGAACCACACGGCAGCATCCAGTGCCTACAAGGCCCTGCCACGCGGCCCCGTGCATGCCGATCTGTTCCGCGACAACGTCATGTTTGACGACGAAGAGCTCACAGGCTTTTTCGACTTCTACTTTGCAGGCTGCGACACCTTTTTGTTTGACCTGTGCGTCTGCCTGAACGACTGGTGTATTGACCACGCCAGCGGCGCACACCACGCCGCCAAGGCACAGGCCATGCTCGATGCCTACCAGGCCGTGCGGCCGCTGGAGGCGGCCGAGCGCCAAATGCTGAACGCCATGCTGCGCGCCGGTGCACTTCGCTTCTGGATCTCGCGCCTGTGGGACTACTACCTGCCGCGCGAAGCCTCCATGCTCGTGCCTCACGACCCCGCCCACTTTGAACGTGTGCTGCGTCAGCGCCTGCACCACCCCATCAGCCTGGACTGAGTCATCAGCCCCCTGCAAGCCATGCCGCTCACATGCATGGCTTGCCTCCACGCTCTCTGCCCCTGCCCGCAGCTGGACGAGCGGATGCAAATACCCCGGTGATGCCACCCTTCTCCGGGCAGCATCCCCCCCAGCCCTGGGGTACAGTGGAGCCTCCTGCAAGCGCTGCGCCCTGCAGCTTTTTTCTTGCGTTTTCACCACTATGAAACTTCATATCGTTCCCGCCAGCACTGGAATACACTGGGTCAAGCTGGGAATACAGACGTTCTGGCGCCAGCCCATGGCGCTGACGGCCCTGCTTTTTCTGAGCATGGCAGCCGTATCGCTGATTGGTCTGTTTCCCTTCATTGGCACCTATGTTGCGCTGGTGTTCATGCCCACCGTGTTCCTGGTGATGATGCTCGGTGCTGCCGAAGCCCATCAAGGCCGCACGCCCCATCCCGGGCTGGTGCTCGCCCCCTTCAAGGCTGGCAAGTCACGCATCCAGGCACTGGCCATTCTGGGTTTGTTCTACACGGCAGGCATCTTGCTGATTGCCGCGCTGACCTCGCTGTTTGATGACGGCACACTGGCCAAGCTCTCACTGGGCAATGAGCCCATGACACCCGAGCTGGCGGAGCAAATCGTGCAGCAGCCCGGCTTTCAGATTGCGCTGTGGGGGGGCTTTGTGCTCTACAACCTGCTGGCCATGCTGATGTGGCATGCCCCTGCGCTGGTGCAGTGGCACGGCGTGTCTCCCGTCAAGGCCATTTTCTTCAGCATCGTGGCCTGTCTGCGCAACTTCCGCGCCTTTCTGATGTATGCCCTGGGCTGGTTTGGCCTGACCATTGCGGCAGGTCTTGCGCTGTCTTTGCTCACCCTGCTGCTCTCCGGCCTGATCGGCAGCTCCGCCGCCATTGCGGCCAACATTCTGACCATCATGCTGGGCATGGCCCTGGTGACCATGTTCCTGAGTTCTGCGGTGTTTACCTTCCGCGACTGCTTCTCGCCACCGGATCAGGAGCGCAAGCTGCATGTAGACGATGTGACGTACGACTACAAATAAGCCGTAAGCTGTATCAAAAAAAAGGGACGCTATCTGCGTCCCTTTTTTGTTGAAGTGCCTCACTCCACAATGGTCAGCTTGGCAATCGCCAGCGCCAGCCACTTGGTGCCATGGCGTGGGAAGTTGATCTGGGCGCGCGCATCATCGCCCGTGCCTTCCACGGCCAGTACCTTGCCTTCACCAAACTTGGTGTGAAACACCGTCTTGCCTTTGGTGATGCCATGCGCAGGCGCAGCCTTTTGCACCGGCACTACAGGGCTCTTGAAGACTTCTGGCCCTTTGGGCGAATATGAGCCAAATTGACCTCTGGCGCCCGTCCCCCAAGTGCTGACAGCTTCACTCTTAGGAGCAAAACTACCAAAACCGCCCTTGGCGCTGAGCCACTTGAGTGCGCCTTCCGGCAATTCATCAATAAAGCGGCTGGGCAGGTTAAAGGTGGTGCGCCCGTGCAGCATGCGGCTTTGCGCATGGCTCAGGTACAGGCGCTTACGGGCACGGGTGATGGCCACATACATCAGGCGGCGCTCTTCCTCCAGCCCCCCCCGGTCGCTCATGGAGTTCTCATGGGGGAACAGGCCTTCTTCCAGACCGCCAATAAAGACGCAGTCAAACTCCAGCCCCTTGGAGGCGTGCACGGTCATGAGCTGCACGGCGTCCTGCCCGGCCTGCGCCTGGTTGTCACCGGCTTCCAGTGCGGCATGCACCAGGAAGGCCTGCAAGGGCGACAGCGTCTCACCCGTTTCAGCATCGGTGCCATTGAGCGGGGCATCCAGCACGGGCAGCGAAAAATCCAGCCCCTGGCTGGCTGGGCTCTGGGTCAGCGCCTGGCCGGTTTCATCCACGGGCAGCGCCACGGCATCCTTGCCAAAGCCTTCCTGCGTAACAAAGCTCTCGGCTGCGTTGATCAGCTCCTTCAAGTTTTCAATACGGTCCTGGCCTTCTTTTTCCGAGCTGTAGTGGTCGATCAGACCGCTGACTTCCAGCATGCGCTCAATGGTCTGGCGCAACGTCTTGCCCTCGGTCTCTTCGCGCAGTACCTGGATCTTGGCCACAAAGCCCTGCAGCTTGGCACCAGCCGCGCCGCTCACCGCCGTGACCGCATCGCTGAGCGAGCAGCCTGCGGCACGCGCGGTTTCCTGCAGTGTCTCCACACTGCGTGCACCAATGCCACGTGCGGGGAAGTTCACCACGCGCAGGAAGCTGGTGTCGTCGTGCGGGTTCTCAATCAGGCGCAGATAGGCCAGTGCATGCTTGATTTCGGCACGCTCAAAAAAGCGCATGCCGCCATACACACGGTACGGAATGCCTGCGTTGAACAGCTTGGACTCAATCACCCGGCTTTGCGCATTGCTGCGGTAGAGCACGGCAATTTCCTGGCGGCTAAAGCCGTCGTTCTTCACCAGATCCTTGATCTCGCCGACGATCCAGCTCGCTTCGTCCAGATCCGTGGGCGACTCCATCACGCGCACAGGCTCGCCCGCGCCCTGGCTGGTGCGCAGGTTCTTGCCCAGACGCTGGCTGTTGTGCTTAATCAGCGCATTGGCACAGTCGAGGATGTTGCCGTAGCTGCGGTAGTTCTGCTCCAGCTTGATCTGGTGCTGCACATCAAACTCGTGCACAAAGTCGCTCATATTGCCCACGCGCGCACCGCGGAAGGCGTAGATGCTCTGGTCATCATCGCCCACGGCCAGCACGCTCGATGTGGACTGCAGCTTGCCGCCCACCACCTCACCGGCCAGCTGCTTGAGCCAGGCGTACTGCAGCTTGTTGGTGTCCTGAAACTCGTCCACCAGAATGAAGCGAAAACGCCGCTGGTAGTGGGCACGCAGTGCGGCATCGTCACGCAGCAGCTCAAAGCTGCGCAGCATCAACTCGCCAAAGTCCACCACGCCTTCGCGCTGGCACTGGTCTTCGTAGAGCTGGTAGAGCTCGACCTTCTTCTTGGTATCCGGGTCTGTGACCGGCACATCCTTGGGCCGCATGCCCTCTTCCTTGCAGCCGGCGATAAACCAGGCCAGCTGCTTGGGCGGGAAGCGCTCCTCATCCACATTGAACTGCTTGCACAGGCGCTTGACGGCCGAGAGCTGGTCCTGCGTGTCCAGGATCTGAAAAGTCGCTGGCAGCCCCGCTGCCACATGGTGCGCACGCAGCAGGCGGTTGCACAGGCCGTGGAAGGTTCCAATCCACATGCCACGCACGTTGTAAGGCAGCATGGCAGACAGGCGTGCCGTCATTTCCTTGGCAGCCTTGTTGGTGAAAGTCACGGCCATGATGCCGCCGGGCGAGACCTGCCCGGTCTGCAGCAGCCAGGCAATGCGCGTGGTCAGCACCCGCGTCTTGCCCGAACCAGCGCCCGCCAGCACCAGCGCATGGCCCTGCGGCAAGGTCACAGCCGCGCGCTGTTCGTCATTCAGGCCTTGCAGCAAGGGAGAGTTCTGGGAGGGCGGTGTGCCAGCATCGGCACCATCGAGCAGGTCAATTGGAAACATGGTGGCATTGTAGAAAGTCACCTGCATGCCAGCGGCTTGCAGGTGCATCATGCGGCAGGCGGTATACGCCCAAGCATATACCCCTCATTCCATATCTACACCTGTACCCCATGGGCTGGCCGTATAGAATCAATCACCGGGCCCAAGTTTTTGTGGTCCGGTTTTTTTTTTGGCCAAAATCTGCCAAGCCTGAAACCGGCAACAAGCCAAGCGCCTTTCTGTTGAAAAAAAATGGAGGTGGGTGAGATTCCCACCCATGACCTTTTCTGGAGCTTGGAACATCATGGAAATCTTCGACTACGACAACATTCTGCTGCTGCCCCGCAAGTGCCGTGTGGAAAGCCGTTCTGAATGTGACACCAGCGTCGAGCTGGGTGGCCGTACCTTCAAGCTGCCTGTCGTACCTGCCAACATGAAGACGGTGTTGGATGAGAAGATCTGCACTTTCCTGGCCGAAAACGGCTACTTCTATGTGATGCACCGTTTCGACATCGACAACGTGGCATTCACCAAGGAAATGCAAGCCAAGGGCTTGTTCGCCTCGATCTCGCTGGGCGTGAAGCAACCCGACTACGACACCGTAGACCGCTTTGTGGCCGAAGGCATCTGCCCTGAATACATCACCATCGACATCGCCCACGGCCATGCCGACAGCGTGCGCAACATGATCCAGTACCTGAAGGCCAAGATCCCTGCGGCCTTCGTCATCGCCGGCAATGTGGGCACGCCCGAAGCCGTGATCGATCTGGAAAACTGGGGCGCAGACGCCACCAAGGTGGGCATTGGCCCCGGCAAGGTGTGCATTACCAAGCTCAAGACTGGCTTTGGCACGGGCGGCTGGCAGCTGTCGGCCCTGAAGTGGTGTGCCCGCGTGGCGACCAAGCCCATCATTGCCGACGGCGGCATCCGCAGCCATGGCGACATTGCCAAGAGCATCCGCTTTGGCGCCACCATGGTGATGATTGGTTCGCTGTTTGCTGGCCATGAAGAGTCTCCCGGCAAGACCGTGGAAGTGGACGGCCAGCTGTACAAGGAGTACTACGGCTCGGCTTCGGACTTCAACAAGGGCGAATACAAGCACGTGGAAGGCAAGCGCATTCTGGAACCCGTCAAGGGCAAGCTGGCCGATACGCTGATCGAAATGCAGCAGGACGTGCAGTCTTCCATCAGCTACTCCGGTGGCAAGAAGCTCATGGACATCCGCAAGGTCAACTACGTCATCCTCGGCGGTGACAATGCTGGCGAACATCTGCTGATGTAATTCAGCGGCACGGTTTGTCAACTTAGAGCAGGCTGCCCTTGAGGCAGCCTTTTTTACGCCTGCTGCCCAGAGAAAGTTCCACAAAGCTGTGTAAAGCTATGCAAACAAAATGCAAGTTCGAGCAACAGTTTGTAGCTATGGCGAACTTCATATCGAAAGCAAGTACTAACCCTATGTAAGTACATTTCCCTTTGATTGGAGTTCCTACATGAAGAAAAAAATCATCGCTTCGCTGCCTTTGATCGCGATGGCTTCCACCGGTGCCGTGTTTGCACAGTCGTCCGTCAACCTCTACGGTAATCTGGACGAAGCTGTGACCGTGATCGATGGCAAGAAGACATGGTCGGGTCTGAACTCCGGCGGCAGCTCTGACAGCTACTTCGGTCTGCGCGGTCAGGAAGATCTGGGCAACGGCCTGAAGGCCCAGTTTGTGCTGGAATCCGGCATCAATGCTGACACTGGCACTGGCGAAAACGGCAGCGGCCTGGATTTCAAGCGCCGCGCTACCGTGGGCGTGCTGGGGAACTTCGGTGAAGTCCACCTGGGCCGTGACGAAACTGCTGCCTACAAGGCCATGGATCGCTACGACGTGTTCAACCACGCCGGCATTGGCGGCTCGCGCGCCTGGACGCTGCATAACGACCGTGACGACGAGCGCAAGGACAACATGATTGCCTACGTCTCGCCCAACTTCGGCGGTCTGACGTTTGCAGCCAACTACGCCTTTGGTGAGCAGGGCAACAGCACCTGGAAGACCAAGGCCTACTACAACGCGGCCGTGTCCTATGAGAACGGCCCATGGTCGGCTGCTTTTGCCGCTGAGCAGCAAAACAACATCGACTATGGCACCAGCGACATCCGCCAGCGCGCTTACTCGCTGGGTGGTTCCTATGACTTTGGGGTAGCCAAGGTGGCTGCGGCCTATCGCCAGGCCAATAACCAGCCTGCCGGCCAGTCTGACTACAAGGACAAGACTTACACCCTGGGTGCCTCCGCTCCCGTGGGCGCAGCAGGTCTGGTGAAAGCCTCGTACAACCGCTACGAGTACCACACCCCAGGCGCTGCCACCGAGTTCAAGGCGGACCAGATTGCGCTGGGCTACGAGCACAACCTGTCCAAGCGCACTGCGCTGTACGGTACCTACTCATACCTGAAGAACAAGAATGGCGGCACCATGAGCCTGGTGGCTGACGCTGGCGCTACCCCTGATGACAACGGCAAGCAGCATGGCGTGCAGATTGGTCTGCGCCACGCTTTCTAAGGTCGGTTGACCTCCTGGTGGGGAAAGGAGCCTTTCACAAGGCTCCTTTTTCTCGCCTGTCACAGCCAGCTCCACTTCGGTCGTGCTGGCTGTTTTTCTGCTGGGTGCGATCGCCATGCTGGGCGCTTGCCGCAGACATAAAAAAAGGAGCTTTTTCAAGCTCCTTTTTCATGGGCAAGAGGCCAGTGCTTAGACGGCAGAGCCCTGGTAATGCATGACCTGTGCCTGCGTATTGCGCATCCACTGGGGCAGCAGAGAACCGAACACCATACCCGTGGTCGCACCAATCAGACCTGCCAGCTGCTGCGGGAAGGCATCCGACCAGCCGGGCACGATGATGAACAGCAGCCAGGTCCCCAGGCCCATGACCACGGCAGCAATAGCGCCCTGGGTGGTTGCGCCCTTCCAGTACAGACCAAACACCAGTGGAATGAACGCACCCACCAGCGGCACCTGATACGCACCGGAAACCATTTCATAGATGGAGCTGTCCTGCATGGTGATGGCGTAGACCAGCACGCACAGCGTGAATACCACCACAGAAATACGCATGGCCTTCAGGGTTTGCGCATCGGTCAAGCCAGGCTTGAAGTTACGCAGAATGTTTTCCACAAACGAGGTAGAAGGCGCCAGCATGGTGGCAGAAGCAGTCGAGGTAATGGCAGACAGCAGCGCACCAAAGAAGGCAATCTGCACGGCAAAAGGCATGCGCTCCATGACCAGCGTAGGCAGAATCTTCTGGGGGTCATCGTCCATCAGCGCCGCCGTCACTTCAGGCATGACCAGCACTGCCGCTGTCACCGTGAACATGGGGATAAACGCAAACAGAATGTAGAGCGCACCGCCAATGATGGGGCCCAGACGCGCCACATTGCTGTCCTTGGAAGACATCACGCGCTGGAACACGTCCTGCTGCGGGATGGAACCCAACATCATGGTGATGGCCGAGGCAATGAAGAACAGCCAGGTCTTGCTATCCGCATCCTTGGGCAGGAACTGCATCTTGCCTTCGGTCACGGCGTAGTCGATCACCTTGTCGGCACCGCCAGCCAGATCGGCAGCAAACCAGGCAATCACGATCAGGCCGCCGCAGATCACCACCATCTGGATCAGATCGGTCAGCGCGACCGACCACATGCCACCAAACAAGGTGTAGATCAGCACGATGAAGGTACCCAGAATCATGCCCTGCGTGATGGACAGCCCGCCAGCGGTGAGCATGTTGAACACAATGCCCAGCGCAGCGATTTGCGCCGCCACCCAGCCCAGATAGCTGAAGATGATGATGAAGGAGCACAGCATCTCCACCGCCTTGCCATAGCGCAGGCGGTAGTAGTCACCGATGGTGATCAGGTTCTTCTTGTAGAGCTTGTAGGCAAAGAACAGGCCCACCAGGATCAGACAGAACCCCGCGCCGAACGGGTCTTCCACCACACCGCCCAGCCCTTCCTGCACAAACTGCGCAGACACCCCCAGCACCAGCTCCGAACCGAACCAGGTCGCGAACGTGGTCGCCACCACGATGTACAGCGGCAGGTTACGGCCTGCCACGGCGTAGTCCGCCGTATTGTTTACGCGACGCGCTGCGTACAGCCCAATGGCGACAGACACCAGCAGGTACACGGCGATAAAGGTAATCAGCATGGTTGCTGCCCCTCCGGAGATGAAAAAAGTGTGAATGGAAAAAAATTGAGGCGCGATTATGGACACGTCACAGCGCCTGCATGGAAAAAAATGCGGCGCTGTCTGCTTCAGGCCACAAAAATAACAGAGCACCTAGCGCAAGCACTGCCTTACTTTGAAAGCGAAAACTCACTCAAAGTAAGGAAGTACAAGCGCTAGGCGCTCTCTCTATTGATACGCCAGCCCCTTGCTGAACGCTAGGGCTGCAGGCCAAATCCTCAGAAAAACCTTATGTGAGCAAGGATTTGCATCGCCAGCATGCCGAATACAAAACCCAGCCCACCATAGACCAGCCCCTGCAGCAGACGGTTGGTGCGCCGCTGCTCACGCAGCAGCTCTTGTACCACCTGCTGGTCCGAAGTGTTTTTCTGCTGCAGAAACTGATGCACCAGACGTGGCAGTTCAGGAATGAGCTTGGCATAGCGCGGCGCTTCTTCGCGCAGCTCATGCCAGAAGCGCTGCGGCCCCATCTGCTCGAGCATCCACTTTTCCAGAAACGGCTTGGCCGTGCTCCACAGGTCCAGATTGGGGTCGAGCTGACGGCCCAGACCTTCGATGTTGAGCAGGGTCTTTTGCAGCAGCACCAGCTGCGGCTGAATTTCCACCTGGAAACGGCGCGATGTCTGGAACAGGCGCATCAGCACCATGCCCAGCGAAATCTCGGCCAGCGGGCGGTCAAAGTAAGGCTCACAGACGGCACGAATGGCGGCCTCCAGCTCTTCCACACGCGTGGTAGAGGGTACCCAGCCACTTTCAATGTGCAGGGCTGCCACGCGCTTGTAGTCGCGGCGGAAAAACGCCAGGAAGTTCTGCGCCAGATATTCCTTGTCAAATTCCGTCAGCGTGCCAACGATGCCAAAGTCCAGCGAGATATAGCGGCCAAAGCTCTCTGGCTCCAGGCTCACCATGATGTTGCCCGGGTGCATGTCGGCGTGGAAAAAGCCGTCACGGAAGACCTGGGTGAAGAACAGCGTCACACCATCGCGGGCCAGCTGCGGAATGTCCACCCCTGCTTCGCGCAGACGCTCGACCTGGCTGATGGGCACGCCCTTCATGCGCTCCATGACCATGACTTCGGCATGGCAGTAGTCCCAGAAGATCTCCGGGATCAGCACCAGGTCCAGCCCTTCCATGTTGCGGCGCAGCTGCGCTGCGTTCGAGGCTTCGCGGATCAGGTCCAGCTCATCGTGCAGGTAGTTGTCAAACTCTGCCACCACCTGGCGGGGCTTGAGGCGCTTGCCATCGTGCGAGAGCTTTTCCACCCAGCCCGCCATCATGTGCATGAGGGCCAGATCCTTGTCGATCACGTTCTTCATGCCGGGGCGCAGCACCTTCACGGCCACTTCCCGCTCGTTACCCTCGCGGTCACGGATCACGGCAAAGTGCACCTGCGCAATCGATGCACTGGCTACGGGCGTGCGGTCAAAATGCACAAAGACTTCATCGACCGGGCGGCGGAAGTTGCGCTCAATGGTGTCAATGGCAATCTGGGTGTCAAACGGCGGCACACGGTCCTGCAGCCGCGCCAGCTCTGCGGCCACATCCGGCGGCAGCAAGTCGCTGCGCGTAGACAGCACCTGGCCAAACTTGACGAAGATGGGGCCCAGCTGCTCCAGCGCTTCGCGCAGGCGCTGACCACGCGGTGCATCGAGCTTGCGACCAATGGTCAGCACGCGGCGCAAGGCGTTCAGCGTAGGGTGCTTGAAACTGGAGAGCACCAGTTCATCCAGCCCGTAGCGCAGCACCACCCAGACAATGGTGAAGCCTCGAAAGAAGCGGCTCATGGCTGCAGACGATCTGTGTCGCTGGCAGGTTTACGACCACCGACGAACTGACGCACAGCACCGGCCACCGTACGGCCCATGCTGGCAATGGTGTGGGCTGGCACGTCACCGACGATGCGGGCCAGGTCTTCTTCCACATCCCACTCCACGTTGTCGACCAGCCAGTTGATGTCTGCGGCCAGCTGCACATCACCCTCTATGCGCAGCGAGGGCTTGTCGCCACGCAGCGCCAGCTGTGCCAGGGCCAGCGGATTGCTGTCCATGATTTCCAGCTGCAGGTCGGGCTGTGCACCTTCTGCCGCCAGATTCAGCAGACCAGCAGGAGTGATGACCAGCGCCATGTCGAAGTTGCGCCACTGCACGCGTGCCACACGCCCCTTCTGACGCACCAGCCGCTCCATGGCTTCACGCTCCTGCATCAACACATGGTTGAGAAACAGGACGATGCGCTGTTGGGTTTCGTGGACAAACCAGCCTGGTGGCTGTACAGCCTGCGCTGCACGTTCAACCAAACCGTTCAGAAATGAAAAAGGGGACTGTGATGCCATAGTCCCCTGATTATTCCTGAAGTCGAGCGTTTATTAACCTAAAGCCTGTAAACCCGCTACCAGCCACCCGGTGGAGTTGTCCTTGGGCTTGGTCATGTTCCACACTTCACGGAAGGGATTGGGGCCTGCAGAGGGCTCCTCGCGGATGAGGCCAGAGAATTCCACACTGGCCATGTAGGCATTGCCCAGGTCTTCGATACCCAGCAGCTTGCCATCAATCATGACCACATCGGTCTGGTTAGGCTGGCCCTGGCTTTCCGCCTCACGCGCTTCCAGCTGCTGGCGAATTTCAGCCAGCATTTCGTCCGTCATCATGGCGCGCAGGGTATTCACATCGCCCTTGTCCCATGCTGCCTGCAGGGTGATGAAGTTGCGCTTGGCAGCCTCCACAAAGCCATTGGCGTCAAAGTCTGCGGGCACATCCCAGTGCGACGCAGTATCTGCGCCCAGCGAAGCGCCAATCATGGAACCGCTGGCAGCGCCAGGGATTTGCTCCCAGGGACGTGCCGATGCGTCGTTACCGACTTTCTCGGGCTTGTACTGAGGAGGAGTTACCACGCGGTCTGTGGAGGCCTCTGCACCTGCACCCTGGAAGGCGAAGGGCGAAGCTGCTGCGGCAGCAGGCTTTTTCTGGCTGCGGGCACGCATGATCATGCCGACCACCACCATGATGACCAAGGCCAGCAGGCCAAACATCAGCATGTTGGCAAAGGCTTCACCAAAGCCCAGTGCATTGGCCAGCCAGGCCAGGCCCAGACCCGCCGCCAGGCCGCCGAGCATGGCACCCCAGGGCTTCTTGGCAGGCGCAGCTGCAGGAGCAGCGGGTTTGGCTGCAGCATTGTTTTGCTGCGCATTTTGCTGTTGAGCAGGACGGGCAGGCGCTGCAGGTGGTGTTGCCTGGCGCTGCGTCACATTGCTGGACTGTTTGCCTATGGAGCTGCCACTGCCCATACGCCTAGCTTCTGCCAGAGGATGCATGACGACCAAAGCCGCCGCCAATGTCAAAACCCACACCTTTTTCATCGCTTGATCTCCAACTCAATTACAACAATCTTGACCTAGCCAAATCCCACAAACACTGTTTGCATGCGTCACACCTCAACTGCTTAGCACTTGATACCTACATGCAGCGCCACAATGCCGGCTGACATGTTGTGATAGTCCACGTGGCCAAAGCCTGCTTCCTGCATCATGGCCTTGAGCGCTTCCTGGCCAGGGTGCATGCGAATGGATTCGGCCAGATAGCGGTAGCTGTCAGGGTCACCCGCCACCATCGAACCCATTTTGGGCAGGATGTTGAAGGAGTACCAGTCGTAAGCCTTTTCCAGCGGCTTGGCCACCTTGGAAAACTCCAGCACCAGCAGCTTGCCACCGGGCTTGAGCACACGGTTCATTTCCTTGAGTGCCACATCCTTGTGCGTCATATTGCGCAGACCGAAAGCCACACTCACCAGATTGAAGTGGTTGTCGGGGAAGGGCAGCTTTTCGGCATCGCACACCAGTGTGGGCAGCACAATGCCTTTGTTGATCAGACGATCACGGCCCACGCGCAGCATGGCCTCGTTGATGTCGGTGTGCACCACGGTGCCGCTGGTGCCGACCTTCTTGGAAAAGGCCATGGACAGATCACCCGTGCCGCCGGCGATATCCAGCACCTGGTCGCCTTCCTTGAGGTTGGCCACCATGACGGTGTAAGCCTTCCAGGCGCGGTGCAGACCGGCCGACATCAGGTCGTTCATGACGTCGTACTTGGAGGCCACGGAATCAAACACACCGCGTACGCGTTTGGCTTTTTCGCTTTCGTCGACCGTCTGGAATCCAAAGTGTGTGCTGCTCATAAGCTTCAAATGTAAACAGAGCGCAGCGCTGTCACCAGCGACAACCCCGCAGGAACGCAGGGCATACCGACTCTGCAATCAAAATTTTTTAGCAGGCAAAGCAGCCTCGAATATGCTTTGCAAGCTACGTTAAATATAGCACCCAGCACTGCCATGCCCCAACACTGGGATTTCAGCTGTGACAGCAATACATCAGTGCAGATAGCCAAGACCTCACGCAGCGCAACCAAGCGCTGCGCTGTGTGGGCAGTGCTTAGCTGCCGCAGCCGCAGGAGCCACTGCCGCAACCACCGCCGCTGCTGCCTGTGCCGCAGCTGCCACCAGCCTTTTCGGGCATGGGCGTGTCACGGTCTACGCCGGCTGCCTGCAGGCGTGCGAAATAGTCGTTCCACAGCGCATCCTGCTTGCTGCCCAGTTCGTACAGGTAGTTCCAGGTGTAGAGGCCGCTTTCGTGGCCATCGCTGAAGAAGGGCTTGATGGCGTAGTTACCAACCTGCTCGATGTTGACGATGGTCACATCGCGTTTGCCGGTCTGCAGCACTTCCTGGCCCGGGCCATGGCCCTGCACTTCAGCAGAGGGCGAGTACACGCGCATCAGCTCAAAGGGGATGCGAAAGGTCTGTCCGTCGGAGTAGCCGATTTCCAGCACACGAGAAGCCTCGTGCACCGTCAGCGACTGGGGGATGGGCATATCTGCCATAGTGGGGATTACCTAGAAAACAATAGCTGCCAGCGCTGGTATTTCCTTGATTTCAGATAAAAAACACTCTGAAACCCAGGAAAGATCAGCGCAAGCAGCTCATATTTTTAAGACCAGCGTACCAGAGCCTGGGCAATGGCAGCGTCCGTGGCGACAAGCGCTTGCTCCAATTGTGCTTCGCGTTGCAAATCGCGTTCACGCAAGGGGTTTGCCCAGACGGAGGCCGGGAAGTGGCTGTCCCAGTCATAGCGGGCAATCACGTGCCAGTGCAGGTGCGGCACCATATTGCCCAGCGCCGCCAGATTGATCTTGGTCGGCTGCAGCTGCGCGCGGATGACGCGCTCCACCTCAGCCACCACCGCCATGCAGGTGTTGCGATCGTGCTCAGACAGGTCCGACAGCTCGGCCACATGCGCATTCCAGATCACGCGATAAAAGGCAGGAAAGCCCGCCTCCTGCGCACGGATCACGCGCAGCTGCTGGCCCTGCCAGACGGACAGACCGCCCGCCTCGCGGCACAGCACGCAATCTGCGTTGTGGTCCAGAGCCATTACAGCAGCACCCGCTCAATGCCGCCCTGGTTGGCGCGCTGCACGTATTCGGGCAGCCAGTTTTCACCCAGGATCTGCTTGGCCATCTCGACCACGATGTAGTCGGCCTCCAGCAGGCCGTTTTGCAGGTCATTGCCGTAGCGGCTCAGGCCTTGCAGGCAGCTGGGGCAGCTGGTCAGGATCTTGACGTTGTCCTTTTCGCCCACGGCGCCCTTGGCGCGCAATTCGGCTTCACCCTTGCGCAGTTCGCCTTCCTTGCGGAAGCGGATCTGCGTGGAGATGTCAGGACGTGTCACGCCCAATGTGCCGGACTCACCGCAGCAGCGGTCGCTCTTGAGCACCTGATCGCCCACCAGGGCCTTGACGGTCTTCATGGGGTCCTGCAGCTTCATGGGGCTGTGACAGGGGTCGTGGTACAGATAGCCTCCCTGACCTTCTGGCAAGGTGATGCCCTTTTCCAGCAGGAACTCATGGATGTCGATGATGCGGCAACCCGGGAAGATCTTGTCGAAGTGGTAACCCTGCAGCTGGTCATAGCAGGTACCGCAGCTCACGACCACGGTCTTGATGTCCAGGTAGTTCAGCGTCGTGGCTACGCGGTGGAAGAGCACACGGTTGTCCGTGATCATCTTGTCCGCCACGTCGTACTGGCCCGAGCCGCGCTGGGGGTAGCCGCAGCACAGATAACCCGGAGGCAGCACTGTCTGTACACCCGCATGCCACAGCATGGCCTGCGTAGCCAGACCCACCTGGCTGTACAGGCGCTCAGAGCCGCAGCCGGGGAAGTAGAACACCGCTTCCGTATCCGCATGGGTGGACTGCGGGTTGCGGATGATGGGCACGTAGTCCTTGTTCTCGATATCCAGCAGTGCACGCGCCGTCTTGCTGGGCAGACCACCGGGCAGCTTTTTGTTCACGAAGTGAATCACCTGCTCCTTGATCGGAGGCTTGCCCACGGTGGCAGGAGGACGCTTCATCTGGGGCTTGGCCACGGCGTGCAGCAGGTCCGACGCCAGGCGCTGTGCCTTGAAGCCCACGCCCACCATGCCCTTGCGCAGCAGGTTGATGGTGTCGGGGTTCGTGGCGTTGAGCATGGCCATGGCCATCTTGTTGCCGGGGTTGAAGCTCTTCTTGCCCATCTTGCGCAGCAGGTTGCGCATGTTCATGGTCACATCGCCAAAGTCGATCTTGACCGGGCAAGGCGTGAAGCACTTGTGGCAGACGGTGCAGTGGTCGGCCACGTCTTCAAACTCCTGCCAGTGCTTGATGGACACACCACGGCGTGTCTGCTCTTCGTACAGGAAGGCCTCAACCAGCAGCGAGGTGGCCAGAATCTTGTTACGGGGCGAATACAGCATGTTCGCGCCGGGCACGTGCGTGTTGCACACGGGCTTGCACTTGCCGCAGCGCAGGCAGTCCTTGACGGAGTTGGCAATCTCGCCAATGTCCGACTGCTGCATGATCAGCGATTCATAGCCCATCAGGCCAAACGATGGCGTGTAGGCATTGGTCAGGTCGGCATACATCAGCGCTTCGCGGGGCGACTCGGCTGGCACCAGACCATTCTTTTCACGAATCAGCTTGCCGCGGTTGAAGCGGCCGTGGGGGTCCACGCGCTTTTTGTAGTCCGCAAAGGGCTGCAGCTCTTCGTCGCTCAGGAATTCCAGCTTGGTAATGCCAATGCCGTGCTCACCCGAGATCACACCATCCAGACTGCGCGCCAGTTCCATGATGCGCGCCACGGTTTCGTGGGCCGTCTGCAGCATCTCGTAGTCGTCGGAGTTGACGGGGATGTTGGTGTGCACATTGCCGTCACCGGCGTGCATGTGCAGCGCCACCCACACGCGGCCCTTGAGCACGCGTTGGTGGATATTCACCACTTCCGCCAGGATGGGCTTGAAGGCCTCTCCGCTGAAGATCTGCGCCAGCGGCTGGCGAATCTGCGTCTTCCAGCTGGCGCGCAGGCTGTGGTCCTGCAGCTGCGGGAACAGGGTGGCCACATCGGCCAGCCAGCCCGCCCACTGGGCGCGCACATCACGGATCAGGTCCATGGCCTGGTGCACGCGGTCTTCCAGCAGCTCGGCCGAAGGAATTTCAGCCGCGCCATCCTGCTTGCCCAGCGGCAGATTGTTCTTCTCAAAGAATTCCAGCAGGGCATCGCACAGCTTGAGCTTGTTGCGCAGGCTCAGCTCGATGTTGATGCGCTCGATGCCATCCGTGTACTCCCACATGCGGGGCAGCGGAATCACCACATCTTCATTGATCTTGAAGGCATTGGTGTGGCGCGAGATCGCTGCCGTGCGCTTGCGGTCCAGCCAGAACTTCTTGCGAGCTTCTGCGCTGATGGCCACAAAGCCTTCGCCGTTGCGCGAATTGGCAATGCGCACCACTTCGCTGGTCACGCGCGCCACTTCGTCGGCGTTATCGCCCACGATGTCGCCAATCAGCACCATCTTGGGCAGGCCGCCATTGCCCTTCTTGGACTTGGTGGCATAACCCACGGCCTTCAGATAGCGGTCATCCAGGTGCTCAAGGCCCGCCAGCAGCACGCCGCTGCGCTTTTGCTCCTCGAACATGTAGTCCTTGATTTCCACGATCGAAGGCACGGCATCCTTGGCGTTGCCAAAGAACTCCATGCACACGGTGCGGGTGTGCTCAGGCATGCGGTGCACCACCCAGCGTGCGCTGGTGATGAGGCCGTCTGTGCCTTCTTTCTGCACACCGGGCAGACCGGACAGGAACTTGTCGGTCACGTCCTTGCCCAGGCCTTCCTTGCGGAACTTGTGGCCGGGAATGTCCAGACGTTCCGTGCGCAGCAACTGCTTGCCCGAAGCATCGAAATACTTCAGCTCAAAGCTGGCCATCTCAGCGTCGTGAATCTTGCCGAGGTTGTGGCCCACGCGCACCACCTCCAGCCATTCGGCATCAGGTGTCACCATGCGCCAGCTGGCCAGGTTGTCCAGAGCGGTACCCCACAGCACGGCCTTCTTGCCGCCGGCATTCATGGCGATATTGCCGCCAATGCAGGATGCCTCGATCGAGGTGGGGTCCACGGCAAACACAAAGCCTGCGCGCTCTGCGGCCTCGGCCACGCGCTGCGTGACCACGCCAGCCTCGGTCCAGACCGTAGGCACGGCCTTGTCCACGCCGGGTAGCTGCACCATTTCCACTTCGGTAATGGCCTGCAGCTTTTCGGTATTGATGACCACCGAGCGCCAGGTCAGCGGAATGGCACCGCCGGTGTAGCCTGTGCCACCCCCTCGGGGAATGATGGTCAGACCCAGCTCGATACAACCCTTGACCAGGCCGGCCATCTCGGCTTCGGTATCAGGGGTCAGTACGACGAAGGGGTATTCCACGCGCCAGTCGGTCGCGTCCGTCACATGGCTGACGCGCGAGAGGCCGTCGAACTTGATGTTGTCCTTGTGGGTGAGCTTGCCCAGCGTCTTGCGCACACGCTGGCGCAGCTCGGCCGCTTCCTCGAACATGCGGTCAAACTCACGCACGGCGCGGTTGGCGGCTTCAATCAGCTGGCCAACCAGCTGGTCGCGGTGCGGGTCCTCCTGGGGAATGCGGCGCTTTTGCACTTCCGCCATGCGGTGCTGCAAGGCTTCGACCAGCAGCTTGCGGCGGTCGGGGTTGTGCAGCAGGTCATCCTGCAGGTAGGGATTGCGCTGCACCACCCACATATCGCCCAGCACTTCGTAGAGCATGCGGGCAGAGCGGCCGGTCTGGCGCTCCTGACGCAACTGGTTGAGCACATCCCAAGCGGATGAGCCCAACAAACGGATCACGATTTCCCTGTCGGAAAACGATGTGTAGTTGTACGGGATCTCTCGGAGTCGGGCAGGTTCGGCAACCTTGGCTTCAAGCATTGCCTGCTCAATCGGTGCATTCATGGATATAGACCGGGTTAGGCGCGGAGGGCGCACCGTAAGTCATGGGGATGATGATTTTATGCCAGCCCCTCTGGCGCGCAGACGGAGCATCCAGAGAGACCTGACATCGCAATGCGCAAAATCGTTTTGCTATGGTTTTGTTCTCTTTTCGCCACTACGCAGAATCCACAATTTCGCGCAACAAATAACAAAAAAGAAAAAGAATCCCATCGCCATTGATTCGTTTTTTTTCGTTCCTTCTAGAATGAATGGACTGTCCAAGGTCCATATCGCATGCGCAAAACATGCCGTGGCTGGCGGCCATCCGCACTCGTTTTCCCGAGGCAGATGTCATTCATGTCATAAAACTGACACATCCATCTATAGGATGCAAACACCCGTTCCACACGTAGAGGAGTCTTTCCATGCAATTCAAGCGAATCGCCCTGGCTGCAGCACTGGCTGCAACCACTGCCGGTGCTGCCAACGCTGCTACTGAAATTCAGTGGTGGCATTCCATGACCGCCGTGAACAACGAGTGGGTCAATGATCTGGCCAAACAGTTCAACGAAAGCCAAAGCGAATACAAGATCGTCCCCACCTTCAAGGGTGCCTACGACGAGTCCATGACCGCCGCCATCGCTGCCTTCCGCTCTGGCAACGCTCCCCACATCCTGCAGGTGTTTGAAGTGGGCACCGCCACCATGATGGCCTCCAAGGGTGCGACCGTGCCTGTGGGCAAGGTCATGTCTGACGCTGGCGCCAAGTTCGATCCCAGCGCCTACATCCCTGCCGTGGCTGGTTACTACACCGCCCCCAACGGCCAGATGCTGAGCTTCCCCTTCAACAGCTCCACCACCGTCTTCTACTACAACAAGGACGCCTTCAAGAAGGCAGGTCTGGACCCCGAAAAGGCTCCCAAGACATGGCCTGAAGTGTTTGCTGCAGCCAAGAAGCTCAAGGAATCCGGCCACAGCTGCCCCATGACACTGGGCTGGCAGGGCTGGACCCAGCTGGAGTCTTTCTCTGCCTGGCATAACGTAGAGTTCGCCACCCACCAGAATGGTCTGGGCCAGGACGGCCACAAGGCACGCCTGAAGATCAACTCGCCCCTGCACGTCAAGCACATCGACAACCTGGCCCAGGCAGCCAAGAACGGCGAGTTTGTGTACAAGGGCCGTGGCTCTACCGCACAGGCTTCCTTTGTGGCTGGCGAGTGCGCCATGATCCAGACATCGTCCGGCTTCTACGGTGACGTGTCCAAGAACGCCAAGTTTGCCTACGGCCTGGCACCTCTGCCCTACTACGATGACGTGTCCGGCGCTCCTCAGAACACCGTGATCGGCGGCGCTTCGCTGTGGGTGATGTCTGGCAAGAAGCCCGAAGAGTACAAGGGCGTGGCCAAGTTCTTCGAATTCCTGTCTCAGCCTGAAATCCAGGCCGCTTCGCACCAGCGCACCGGCTACCTGCCTGTGACCATGGAAGCCTTCAAGATGACGGAAGACTCCGGCTTCTACAAGAAGAACCCCGGCACCGACGTCGCTGTGAACCAGATGGTCCGCAAGGTGACCGACAACTCGCGCGGCATCCGCCTGGGCAACTATGTGCAGATCCGTACCATCGAGGATGAAGAACTCGAACAGGTATGGGCAGGCAAGAAAACTTCGCAGGAAGCTCTGGACAGCATCGTCAAGCGTGGTAACGAGCTGCTGGCTCGCTTCGAACGCGCTAACGCGGGCAAGTAATCCGCTTCAGCAGAAGGGCTAATACCCTTCTGAGTTACACGGTACAGGGGCTGCGCACTTGGCGCAGCCCCTGTCTGCTAGGCACAATACGCGCACATTCGCTGAGACATAGTGTTTCGCCTCTTTTCGTTTTGACGCGATTTGTCGCAAAACACCATGCGATGACTTTCACTCCGCCCCCGAGGTCACTCACCCCGGTGGTTTTTTATTTTGTGATCCATCATGGAAAAACGCGTACTTTTCCGCTCCGGATGGCTACCTTGGGTGCTGATTGCGCCCCAGCTGCTCATCATCGGCATCTTCTTTTTCTGGCCTGCCGGCCAAGCCGTGCTCCAGTCTTTCCAAATGGAAGATGCGTTCGGCCTGTCGACCGAATGGGTCGGACTGGACAACTTCCGCAACCTGCTGGATGACCCGAGCTATCTGACCTCCTTCCAGCGCACTGCCGTGTTCTCCGTGCTGGTCGCAGGTGCCGGGATTGCAATTTCTCTGGTGCTGGCCATTTTTGCAGACCGCATCGTGCGCTTTGCCATGGTGTACAAGACGCTGCTGATCGTGCCCTACGCGGTGGCACCCGTGATCGCAGGTGTGCTGTGGGTGTTCATCTTCTCGCCTTCGATTGGCGTGGCGACCTACTACCTGGGCAAGCTGGGCTACGACTGGAACTACCTGATGAATGACAACCAGGCCATGGCGCTGGTGGTGATTGCATCGGTGTGGAAGCAGATCTCCTACAACTTCCTGTTCTTCCTGGCGGGCCTGCAGTCGATTCCCAAGGCCCTGATCGAAGCTGCTTCGATTGACGGTGCTGGCCCATGGCGCCGCTTCTGGAACATCCAGCTGCCGCTGCTGTCGCCCACGACCTTCTTCCTGCTGGTGATCAACATCGTCTACGCCTTCTTTGACACCTTCGGCATCATCGATGCGGCGACCCAGGGTGGCCCCGGCCAGTCGACCTCGATTCTGGTCTACAAGGTGTACCAGGACGGCTTCAGAGGCCTGGACCTTGGCAGCTCCGCCGCCCAGTCCGTGATCCTGATGTTTATCGTGGTGGTGCTCACTGTGATCCAGTTCCGCTACGTCGAGAAGAAAGTGCAGTACTGATCATGGTTGACCGTAATCCCTGGCTCAATATCCTGTCCCACGCCGTACTGATCATCGGCGTGGCCATCGTGGCCTTCCCGCTGTATCTGGCGCTGATTGCTTCCACGCACACGGCCGATGCCGTGGTGCAGTCGCCCATGCCGCTGCTGCCTGGCGCTGAAATGTGGGAGAACTACAAGGCAGCGCTCTTTGGCTCCGGCAAGCTGGGCTCCAACACCAACGTCGTGCACATGATGTGGGTGAGCTTTGTGGTGGCCATTGTCATCACCGTGGGCAAGATCGCGATCTCGCTGCTGTCAGCGTTTGCCATCGTGTACTTCCGCTTTCCCTTCAAGATGCTGTGCTTCTGGGCCATCTTCCTGACGCTGATGCTGCCCGTGGAAGTGCGTATCCTGCCTACCTACAAGGTGGTGGCGGATCTGGGCCTGCTCAACAGCTATGCGGGTCTGACCCTGCCCCTGATCGCTTCGGCGACCGCCACCTTCCTGTTCCGCCAGTTCTTCCTGACGGTGCCGGATGAGCTGGTGGAAGCCGCCCGCATTGACGGTGCTGGCCCCATGCGCTTCTTCAAGGACATTCTGGTGCCCCTGTCCAAGACCTCGATCGCGGCGCTGTTCGTGATCCAGTTCATCTATGGCTGGAACCAGTACCTGTGGCCCCTGCTCATGACCACTTCGGAAGACATGTACCCCGTGGTGATCGGCATCAAGCGCATGCTGGCCGGTGGTGAAGCAGCGGTGGACTGGAACATTGTGATGGCAACTGCCATTTTGGCTATGCTGCCTCCCACGGCAGTGGTGATCCTGATGCAAAAGTGGTTCGTCAAAGGCTTGGTGGATACCGAGAAGTAACCCCCACGGCCACATCCTCCCGCTTTTGACCAATTACTAGATACGAACGAGATACTGTTATGGCATCCATCTCCTTAAATAACATCGTTAAGCGCTACGGCACAGGCAAGACCGCTGTCCCCGTGATTCACGGCATCAACGTCGAAATCAAAGACGGCGAATTCGTGGTGCTCGTGGGCCCCTCGGGCTGCGGCAAATCCACGCTGCTGCGCATGATTGCTGGCCTGGAAGAAATCACCGGCGGCGACCTGCTGATCGGCGACAAGCGCGTCAACGATCTGGAACCTGCCAAGCGCAACATCGCCATGGTGTTCCAGAACTACGCGCTCTACCCCCACATGACCAACTACGAGAACATGGCCTATGGCCTGAAGCTCGCCAAGGTCCCTGAAGACGAAATCAAGCGCCGCGTGGACAAAGCCGCCAAGATTCTGGAACTGAGCCATCTGCTCGAGCGCACTCCGCGCCAGCTGTCTGGTGGTCAGCGCCAGCGCGTGGCCATGGGCCGTGCCATCGTGCGCCAGCCCCAGGTGTTCCTGTTTGACGAACCCCTGTCCAACCTGGATGCCAAGCTGCGTGGCCAGACCCGTCTGGAAATTCAGAAGCTGCACGCAGAACTGGGCATTACCTCCATCTTCGTGACCCACGACCAGGTGGAAGCCATGACGCTGGCACAGCGCATGGTGGTGATGAATGGCGGCCATGTGGAGCAATTCGGTACCCCCGAAGAGGTCTACCACACCCCTGCTTCGACCTTTGTGGCCAGCTTCATCGGCTCGCCCCCCATGAACCTGCTCAAGAACTCCCCCAGTGGCAAGCCCGGTCTGATTCTGGGCATCCGCCCCGAGCACATCGACCTGGTCGAAACCGGTGGCGTGGCATTCCGCGTGGAAACCGTGGAACTGCTGGGTGCCGAGCGCCTGCTGTACGGCAAGGTGGGCGACGAAAGCGTGACCGTGCGCGTGGAAGAAGGCAAGCCTTATCCCAAGCCCGGCGAGACTGCGCAGATCTGGGCCCGTCAGGATCGTCTGCACTGGTTTGACGCTGAAACCGGCAAGCGCGTGTAAGTTGGATGTGTCTACGCTGCTGCATACTTCGTTGCTCAGCCTTGCCGTAGCGCTGCTACTGTCTGCGGCTGAGCGCCTCGTCTGGACCGCTTCGCTGCACCGTAGACCCCTCCTTAGCGCATAGAAATCCCAAGCGCCCCAGCTTTGCTGGCGGCGCTTTTTTCATGACTGCATCATTGATCACAATGACTACTGCTTTGAAACCCTGGCCCTACCCCCGCTGGGTGGCCCACCGCGGTGCTGGCAAGCTGGCACCAGAGAACACCATGAGCGCCTTCCGCCTGGGCGCACACTACGGCTACCGCATGTTCGAGTGCGACGCCAAGCTCTCCAAGGACGGCGTGCTGTTCCTGATGCACGACGCCACGCTCAACCGCACGACCAATGCACAGGGCACAGGCAGCGACCTGACCATGGGTGAGATCGCCCAGCTGGACGCAGGCAGCTGGCACTCGCGTGCTTTTGCTGGTGAAGCCCTGCCTACGCTGGAAGCGCTGAGCCGCTGGTGTCTGGCCAACCACTACTTCCTGAACGTGGAGATCAAACCCACGCCCGGCCAGGAACTGGAAACCGGCCGCGCCTGCGGTGCGCTGATGAACAAGATCTGGCCACAGACAGAAGTGCAGCCGCTGTTCACCTCGTTCAAGCCTGATGCACTCCAGGGTGCCAAGGAAGTCGCGCCCCATATCCCCCGCGGCCTGCTGGTGGACAAGTTGGCCGATAGCTCGGGCGATGCCGACCTGCAGATCGCCCTGGATCTGGGCTGCCAGGTCATGGTGCTCAACCACGCGCTGTGGACACCCGAGCTGGTGGCCAAGGTGCATGGTGCAGGCCTGCGCTGCAGCAGCTACACGGTAAACGACGAATGGGCGGCACAGCGCCTGATCGATCTGGGCACCGACGCCATCATCACCGACCGTGTGGACCTGTTCAGCCCTGCACAAAGCGGTGCAAACATCTAAAACAATAGCTGCCAGCGCTTGCAAAAAGCCATTTTCAGAATCAAAACTATCTGAAATGATTGTTTGACAAGCGTAAGCCGCTATAAAAACAAAGACCTCTCCGACTGGAGAGGTCTTTTTTCATGCCCGTCTGTCTGGTGATCAGCTACGGGGCAGATACTGCATCTGCTCACGCACATGCTGCGCCACCACACGCATTACTTCCTGCAGATGCTGCTGCACCTGCGCAAAGTTGGCACTGGGCTCACGCGTGTCTTCATCCAGATAGATACGGCGGTTGATCTCAATCTGCAGGCTATGGCGCTGGTACTCGGGCTGCCCAATGCGACCAATCAGCGCCACGCCCTTGTACGGGTCGTTGTAGGCCACGCTGTAGCCCTGGCTTTGCAGCGTCTCGCCAATCAGGCGGATAAAGGCCGGGTCACAGGTGGTGCCATCACGGTCCCCCAGCACAAAGTCCGCCAGCTGGCGCTCGGGCTGGCCCAGACGCACAAAGACATCGCTGGGCATGGAGTGTAGATTGATGTGCCACACACCACCAAAGCGGTCCACACTCCAGCGGATAGCCTGTGCCAGCGCCGCATGGTAGGGGCGCCAGTAGCGCTCAATGCGCTGCTGCACCTCCGCCACACTGAGCTTGCGGTCGTACATGGGGGTTGCCTTGCCCGCCTGGCTGATCTTTTCCCAGATCAGCCCCAGCCCCTGCTGCGTCTTCACGCTGGGTGTCAAAGGCTCGGGCCATACCCCATCCAGCATGGCGGGGTTGATGTCGCCTTCCTCGCGGTTGGGGTCAATGTAGGTGCGAGGAAAAGTGGCCTCAATCAGCGTCGCACCGTGCTCGGGAAAGGTTTCCCACAGCTGCTGCACCAGCGAGTCTTCACCACGGCGCAGCAGTTGCAAGGGCACGCAGCTGCCAAAGTCAGCCGGGTAGGCCGTGCCGCTGTGCGGAGAGTCACACACCAGCGGCAGTACTTCACCCTGCGGCGGATGCACCAGTACAGGCGCATCCGGGCGGGGCTTCAAAAATTCAGGCAAGTCTTGCATCAGTCAATTCTGATGTTGGCACGCTTGGCCACAGCGGTGTAGCGCTCAATAGCCGCATCAATTTGCTTGGCAAACTCTTCGGGGGTGTTGCCCATGCCCTCACCCGCGATTTCCTTTTGCTTCTTCTGGAAGTCGGGGTCCTGCATCACTTGGTGCGCAGCAGCGTTGAGCTTGTCAATGATGGGCTTGGGTGTGCCAGCAGGCGCGACCAGACCAAACCAGCCGCCATCACCCATCTCGGGGAAGCCCAGCTCGGTGTAGGTGGGCACATCAGGCAATACCTCTGCACGCTTGAGACCCAGCACCGCCAAGGGACGCAGCTTACCAGCCTTGATGTTGGTCAGCGAAGAAGACAGGTTATCGGTCATGGCATTGACCTGGCCACCCAGCGCATCATTCAGGGCCTGGCCAGCGCCCTTGTAAGGCACATGCAGCAGCTCAATGCCAGCCAGGTTCATGAAGTTCTCGATATTGGCGTGGCCCAGCGAACCCGTGCCGGGGGAGGCAAAGCTGTACTTGCCGGGTTCTTTCTTGGCCAGCGCAATGAATTCCTGCATGGTGTTGGCAGGCACGCTGGGGTGCACCACAAACACGCTGGGCACAGCCATCACATTGGTGATGGGCGCAAAGTCCTTGCGCGCGTCATAAGGCAGCTTGCTCATGATGGCAGGGTTGGAGCCGTGGGTAGATACGGTCGCCATGCCGATGGTGTAGCCATCAGGGGCCGATTTGGCAATTTCCGCAGCGCCAATGGAGCCACCTGCACCGCCCTTGTTTTCAATCACCACCGCCTGACCCAGGATGGGGCCCATCTTGTCAGCCAGCAGACGGGCGACGATGTCGGTAGAGCCACCTGCCCCAAAAGGCACGATCAGCTTGATGGGGCGGCTGGGATAGTTATCAGCGGCCCAGACAGCAGGTGCAATGGCAGCCATGGTGGCAGCAGCGGCAACAGTCTTCAGCAGAGTGCGGCGCAGATTCATGGGGTTTCTCCTAGGTTGGGGAACAGGTATGAGAAGAATGCACACATTCTTTTCTGCTTGTAAAAAAGTGAAAAGAGACAAAAAAACAAACATGCATTACCAAAGGTAATAATTCAGGCATGAGACTGCAGTCCCCTTCGATTTCCGAACTCCATGCCTTTGCGCAGGCCGCGCGCCTGGGCAGCTACACGCAGGCAGCCGAATCGCTGCAGGTCACACAGGGCGCCATCAGCCGTGCGATTGCGCGCCTGGAAGAGCATCTGGGCTTTGCCGTGTTCGAGCGCCAGGGCAAGCGCAATGTGCTGACCACGGCAGGCCGCCAGTATCTGGATGCGATTGCACCGGCCATCTTCACCATCGAATCCACCACCCAGGCCATGCGCCGCAAACGCGAAGGCCGCCGCGTGCGCCTGTCCATGCCACCCACGCTGTTCAGCCACTGGCTGATTCCGCGCCTGCCGGACTTCAATGCACGCCATCCGGATACCGTGCTGTCCTTCGCTCCCTATCGGCGCGATGATCCGCTGACCGCGCCTGACATTGACGCCTGGATTCGCATTGGCAGCATGCCCTTTCCTGACACCGTAGAGGCTGACTACCTCATAGGCCGCGATCTGGTGCCAATCTGCCTGCCGCAGGATGCGCTGAGCATCTGCCGCCCCCAGGATTTACTGCGCCGCCCGCTGCTAGCCCACACCAATTACCCGGATAACTGGTCACGCTGGTTTGAAAAAATGGGCTGTGACGGCCCCTGCCCTGCCCCTGTGGCGGACTTTGAGCAGGTCGGCATGCTGGTGCAGGCAGTGATTGCAGGCATGGGCGTGGCCGTGGTGCAACGCTGCCTGATAGAAGATGATCTGCTGGCCGGGCGCATCGCCATTCCCATACATCGGCCGTTTCAGCTGGAGCGTGGCTACTTTCTGTGCCAGCCTGCGGGACGCCCCGCTTCGCATGCCATGGAAGATTTTCGCCAGTGGCTGCTGGCACAGGCAGCCACAGACAACCAGCGCTATGCCGTGGAGCAGTAAACCATACAGAAGCGGCGTGACTCAGCGCCCCTTGCGCCAGCCGCCCGACATCAGCCACTGGCAACTGCCCAGCGCCAGCACCAGGGCAGCGTAGGTCATCATGCGCCCGTCCTGCCCGCTGAGCACCAGCCCCATGGCCAGCACCACAATGCCCAGCAAGGCATTGATGCCTGCCATCCAATACCATGGCAGCAAGTGTTCTTTTTTGCGCCATACCAGACGGGCTCCGGCAGCCAGCACTGCCGCGACAAACACCGCGGGTGCAACAAAGCTCAACAGATGAATAAGAAAGTCAAGGGCAGACATGAAATGACACAGATCAAGGCTTTGAACACATGGGCAGCGCAAAACAGCAGCAAATTTTATAATCACGCCCTATGGCAGTCTGGGCTTTAGGCATCAACCACAACACGGCACCGTTGGATCTACGGGGCCGTTTTGCATTTGCGATCGACCAAATCGCACCCACGCTGCATGGGCTGCGCAGTGCATTGACCAGTGCAACGCAGCATCCTGAGGTGGAAACCGCCATCCTCTCCACCTGCAACCGCACTGAAATCTACTGCGCTGCAGGCGCGCCAGCGCTGGATCACACCCTGCAATGGCTGGCCCAGTCCGGTGGCGTCAGCCCCAATGTGCTGCGCTCGCACTCCTACCTGCTCGAAGATGGCTCCGTAGCCCGCCACGCCTTCCGCGTGGCCTCGGGTCTGGACTCCATGGTACTGGGCGAAACCCAGATTCTGGGCCAGATGAAAAACGCCGTGCGTGCCGCAGAAGAAGCTGGTGCGCTGGGCTCTACGCTGAGCCAGCTGTTTCAGCGCAGCTTTGCAGTGGCCAAGGAAGTGCGCTCCTCCACCGAAATTGGCGAACACTCGATTTCCATGGCCGCCGCCGCCGTGCGCCTGGCCGGTCAGCTGTTTGAAGACCTGAGCCAGATCCGCATTCTGTTCGTGGGCGCTGGCGAAATGATTGAGCTGGCCACCACCCACTTTGCCGCCAAGCGCCCCGCCCAGATCACGATTGCCAACCGCACCATGGAGCGCGGCGAAAAGCTGGCCGAGCGCTTTGGCGCCAGCGTCATGCCGCTGGCCGAGATTCCCAACCACCTGCACGAATACGACGCCATCATCAGCTGCACAGCATCCACCCTGCCCATCATTGGCCTGGGTGCGATTGAAAGCGCGCTGAAGAAACGCAAGCACCGCCCCATGTTCATGGTGGACCTTGCCGTGCCCCGCGACATCGAACCCCAGGTGAAGAACCTGCGCGACGTGTATCTGTACACCGTGGACGATCTGGCCAGCGTAGTGCGCACAGCCCAGGCCCAGCGCCAAGCCACCGTGGCACAGGCCGAGGTCATCATCGACGCCGGTGTGCGCAACTTTGTGCAATGGATGCAGCAGCGCGCCCAGGGCGGCGTGGTGCCTCTGATCCAGCAGCTCAACGCCCAGACCGACGAATGGCGGGCGCTGGAAATTGCCCGAGCCAAGAAGCTGCTGGCCAAGGGTGAAGACATTGACGCCGTGCTCGACGCCCTGTCGCGCGGCCTGACCCAGAAAATGCTGCACGGCACATTGGCTGCCCTGCACAAGGGCTCGCCCGACGAGCGCGCCCAGACGGTGGACACCGTCTCCAGACTGTTCCTGCGCTCCGGCAAGGCCGGCAAGCGTTAGCGCCCCTGTCTGCTCCGGCTTAGCGCCAAATCACCTGACAGCGCCTGCCACACAGGCGCTTCCAGCTACCTTTTGTGTAGCATTTCCCCCTCTCAGACTGACCATGAAACCATTCCTGCGCACCCAGCTGGAGCGCTATGCCCAGCGCCTTGAAGAACTGGACTTTCTGCTCTCGCGCGAAGACATCATGGGCGACATGCAGCAGTACAACCGCATCTCGCGTGAACATGCCGATGTCACCGCCGTCGCAGGCCGCTACAGGCGCTACCAGCAGGTCGAAGCCGATATCGCCACGGCCCGTGAGATGCTGGATGACCCCGACATGGCTGACATGGCGCAGGAAGAAATCACCGCCGGTGAAGCCGAACTGATCAGGCTCGAAGACGAGCTGCAGCGCCTGCTGCTGCCCAAGGACCCGGACGACCAGCGCCCCGCCTATGTGGAAATCCGCGCCGGTACGGGCGGTGATGAGTCCGCCCTGTTCGCCGGCGATCTGGCCCGCATGTACACCCGCTACGCCGCCAACATGGGCTGGAAGGTGGAGATCATGAGCGCCAACGAAAGCGAGCTGGGCGGCTACAAGGAAGTGGTGCTGCGCATCGAGGGCGACAACGTCTACGGCCTGCTGCGCTTTGAATCCGGCGGCCACCGCGTGCAGCGCGTACCTGCCACCGAAACCCAGGGCCGCATCCACACCAGCGCCTGCACGGTGGCCGTGATGCCCGAGCCCGATGCACAGCAGGCCATCACCCTCAACCCTGCCGATCTGCGCATCGACACCTTCCGCGCCAGCGGTGCCGGTGGCCAGCACATCAACAAGACCGACTCCGCAGTGCGCGTGGTCCACATTCCCACCGGCATCGTGGCCGAGTGCCAGGACGGTCGCAGCCAGCACAGCAACAAAGCCAAGGCACTGCAGGTGCTGCAGGCCCGTATCCAGGAAAAGGAGCGCAAGGAACGCGAAGCCAAGGAAGCCGCGCTGCGCAAGGGCCTGATTGGTTCGGGTGACCGCAGCGACCGCATCCGCACCTACAACTTCCCGCAGGGCCGCCTGACGGACCACCGTATCAATCTGACGCTGTACAAGCTGCTCAATATCATGGAAGGTGACCTGGGCGATGTGATCGAGGCCCTCAAACAGGCACGTGAGGCCGAGTTACTGGCAGAACTGGAAGTCAACAGCTAAAGCCTTTCACAGCCAAATTGGCCTTCAAGGCTTATCCCTCCTGCGCTAACGGCTATACAAAGTGAATACTTCTCTGACACTGCGCCAAGCCCTGCTCCACGCCCACCAACTGGGCCTGGAGCGCATTGATGCGCAGATGCTGCTGCTGCACGCCATCGGCCAGCCCGGTGCCGGTCGCGCCTGGCTGCTCACGCATGACGATGATGCCCTCACGCCTGCGCAGCAGGCACAGTTTGCAGCGCTGTGCGCCCAGCGCCTGGATGGTGTGCCCGTGGCCTATCTGACAGGCTGCAAAGAATTTTTCGGTCTGCCGCTGCAAGTGGATGCCCGCGTGCTCGATCCGCGCCCCGACACAGAGACGCTGGTGGAATGGGTGCTGGATGTGATTGAAAAAAAGCTTGCACCTGCGGTGATTGACCTGGGCACCGGCAGCGGCGCCATCGCCCTGGCGGTGCAAAGCCAGCGCAAGGATGCGGCCGTCACTGCCGTGGACTTCAGCCAGGATGCGCTGGACGTGGCACGGGCCAATGCCCAGCGCCTGCAGCTGCCTGTGCACTTTGTGCAGTCTTCCTGGCTGGAGCAGGTCGAGGGCGTGTTTGATGTGATTGCCAGCAACCCGCCCTATATCCGCGAAGATGACACCCACATGCCCGCCCTGCGCCACGAGCCCCGCCACGCACTGACCAGCGGCGAAGATGGCCTGGATGACATCCGCACAATCATTGCCCAGGCTCCTGCGCATCTGAAGGCCGGTGGCTGGCTGCTGCTGGAGCATGGCTGGGACCAGGCACAGGCCGTACAGCAGCTGCTGCGTGAAGCTGGTTTTACCGAAGTGCACAGCCGCCAGGACCTGGCAGGCATTGAACGCTGCACCGGTGGCCAAATCCCGCTGACAGCCAACGCCCCAATACAGTGAAATAATGTCAGGCACTGCTGGCACAAAAACTGGCCAGCTCCCCTGCAAGGAGAACCCATGAGCGACGTACAACAACGCATTGACCAACTGGTCAAAAACAACGACATCCTGCTGTTCATGAAGGGCAGCGCCAGCTTTCCCATGTGCGGCTTTTCCGGCCGTGCGGTGCAGATTCTCAAGGCCTGCGGCGTAGACCCCAAGGCCATCGCCACGGTGAACGTACTGGAAGACCAGGAAATCCGTCAGGGCATCAAGGACTACAGCAACTGGCCCACCATTCCTCAGCTGTACATCCGCGGTGAATTCATCGGCGGCTCGGACATCATGATGGAGATGTACGAATCGGGCGAGCTGCAGCAAGTGATCAACGGCGAAGCCTAAAGCACATGCGCACCGCCGGGACCATGCCAAGCCCAATGACCAGTGCGACTGGCATGGCCCCTGCTTTATCTGAAACCGCCCCTGTGGGCGGTTTTTTCGTTCTCGACCGCAGGGCAGCGGTACGAAGCAATGTTCAACGCCGGCATGCGAAGGAGGCATGCAACCCAGTGACATTCGGCCGTCACCAGCCACTCCCCTGACTTATGACTCTCACCCAAAGCCTGCTCATCATTGCGTTGTTGATTGCTGCCAGCGCCTTTATTGCCGTGGCCGAGATTTCTCTGGCCGCATCCCGTCGTCTGCGTCTGCGTCAGATGGCCGACGAAGGCGACCCTCGCGCGGAAAAAGCCATCCAACTGCAGGAGCAGCCCGGTGATTACTTCACCGTGGTGCAAGTCGGTCAGAACGCGATTGCGATTCTGGGCGGTATCGTCGGTGAAAGCACGTTCAGCGCCCCGCTCACCGATTTGCTGGACGACTGGATCGGCCCCAGCATGGCGCAAAACCTGGGCTCGGTGACCTCGTTCTTTCTCATCACCTCGCTGTTCATCCTGTTTGCTGACCTGCTGCCCCGCCGCCTGAGCATGGTCGAGCCTGAACGCCTGCTGCTGGTGGTGCTGCGCCCCATGCTGCTGTGCATGGCCATCTTTCGCCCCGTGGTGTGGTTCTACAGCCGCATCACCGATGCCGTCATCCGCATGACAGGCCTGCCCGACAAGCGCAACGAGCAGATCACCTCGGACGACATCCTGGCCATGACCGAAGACGGTGCCCGCGCCGGTGTGCTGGCCGAGCGTGAACAGCAGGCCATTGCCAACATCTTTGAGCTGGACACTCGCACCGTGGCCTCGGCCATGACTACGCGCGACAGCGTGGCCTACTTTCTGCGCGATGACCCTGACCATGTGATTCGCGCACGCATTGCCGAAGAGCCCTTCTCCACCTACCCCGTCTGCGAAGGCGATATCGACCACGTCATCGGCTATGTGGACGCCAAGGATTTGTTCCAGCGCGTGCTCAACAACCAGCCCATCTCGCTGCTGGACGACAGCCTGATCCGCAAGGTGCTGATCGTGCCCGACAAGCTGACGCTGGCTGAGGTGCTGGACCAGTTCCAGCAGGCCCATGAAGACTTTGCCGTCATCCTCAACGAATACAGCCTGGTCGTGGGCGTGGTGACGCTCAACGACGTGATGAGCACGGTGATGGGCGACCTGGTCTCGCCGGACGATGAAGAGCAGATCATTCAGCGTGACGAGCACTCCTGGCTGATCGACGGCATCACGCCGATTGATGATGTGATGCGCGTGCTTGACCTCGAAGAGCTGCCCCATGAAGAGGAATACGAAACCCTCGCGGGCTTCCTGATGGTGATGCTGCGCCGCGTGCCACGCCGCACGGACAGCGTGGACTGGGGCGGCTACCGCTTCGAAGTCATGGACGTGGACAGCTACCGCATCGACCAGGTGCTGGTCTCGCGCCAGCGCGAAGAGCCTAATGGCACGGAACTCGTAGCACCTGCCGCAGCCCTGTCTGCCGTTGCCGCAGTGGCAGCCACGGCCGCACCTGTGGCACCTGCGGACGACAGCGCACAGGCAGCGCCTGCTGCTGAGCCAAAAGCATCCGGTCCACAGCCCCCCATGGTGCCCTGAGGGCGCAGTACTTGAGCGACGGACAGCTTAAAAAACATAGCTGCCAGCACAGATAGAAAAAGGACTTCAAAGGAAAAAGCCTTTGAAGTCCTTATTTTTTGCACGCAAGGCGCTTAACTTTTCATAGCTCGGTATACCTAGCTGCTGCTTTCTGGCTCATACATCCACTGCTTTTGGGCACGCAGCACCAGGTCCGGATAGGCGCTCTTGCCGCGACTGCCGTTGTAGCGGCCCAGCGCCATGAACAGATCACCACGCTCCATGTCCAGATAGTGCCGCAGGATGACGCAGCCAAAGCGCAGATTCACCTGGGTCTGGAACAGCACATGGGTGTTGCCATCGCCAATCAGCCGCACCCAGAAAGGCATGACCTGCATATAGCCAATGGCACCGACCGGGGACACGGCGTATCGGCGGAAACTGCTTTCCACCTGGATCACGCCCAGCACTAGCGAGACATCCAGCCCCGCACGCTTGGCTTCGTACCAGGCGGTCTGCAGAAACTCCTTGCGCACTTCCAGATCAGGCATGCGGCTGCGCAGACGGTCGCTGATGGCCACCAGCCAGCGCAGATAGTCCATGCGCGCCTCGGTGCTGGCAAAGACCGGCTCCGGTGGACTGGGGTCATGCACGGCAGCGCTCAAGGCGCTGCGCACCGAGTCAGCCAGCGGCTCTTCCAGCTGAGAGCCAGCCCAGACGCTGGCAGCGCTGCTGCCCACCGCGCACGAAGCGGCCAAACGCAGCCACTGGCGTCGTGACACAGTGCAGGATGGGGACAGCAGATTCCGCATGGAGCACCTCTCTCAGTGAAGCATGCTCAGGCCACCGCAACGGCAGGCCCGAGCACAGAGCACAAGGCTTACAGGCCCAGCTTGGCCTTCAAATGGGCCAGTACTTCGCCAGTAGCCACCTTGGTCGCTTCGGTATCGCGGCGGTGCTGGTATTCCACCACGCCGTCCTTCAGACCACGGTCACCCAGCACCACGCGGTGGGGCACGCCGATCAGTTCCCAGTCGGCCAGCATGGCACCGGGACGCTCGTCGCGGTCGTCCAGCATCACGTCCACGCCCAAAGCCAGCAACTCGCTGTAGAGCTTTTCAGCTTCGGCCTTCACAGCTTCGCTGCGGCCCATGCCGATGGGGCAGATCACCACGGTGAAGGGGGCGATAGCATCGGGCCAGATCATGCCGCGCTCGTCGTGGTTCTGTTCCACAGCCGCAGCAGGCAGACGGGTGATACCAATGCCGTAACAACCCATTTCAAAGAACTGGGGCTTGCCGTTGTCACCCAGGAAGGTGGCATTCATGGCCTTGGAGTACTTGGTGCCCAGATAGAACACGTGGCCAATTTCAATGCCGCGCTCAATCGCCAGCTCACCCTTGCCGTCTGGGGACTTGTCGCCTGCGACCACATTGCGCAGATCCGCCACCACTTCTGGCTCGGGCAGATCACGGCCAAAGTTCACACCGGCCAGGTGGAAGTCCACCTCGTTGGCACCGCAGACAAAGTCCGCCATCACCGCCACTTCACGGTCTACGACCAGCTTCACGGGCTTCTTCAGGTTGACGGGGCCCAGGTAACCTGGCTCGCAACCGAAGTGGTCCACGATTTCCGCCACGGACGCAAAACGGAAGTTGGCCAGACCTTCAATCTTGCCGACCTTGATTTCATTCATTTCATGGTCGCCGCGCAGCAGCAGCAGCCAGACCTGGGTCTTGACGATTTCGCCTTCTTCGTTGAGCTCGTCCGTAGCCAGTACCAAGGACTTCACGGTCTGCTGCAGGGGCAGGCCAAGCTGCTCGGCCACGGCTTCGCAGGTGCTGTTGCCGGGTGTAGCCACCTTTTCCATGGGCTTGGAAGCCGCAGGACGTGGGCCTTCGGGAGGCAGGCACTCTGCCTTTTCAATATTGGCGGCGTAGTCGCTGTTGGGGCAGTAGACGATGGCGTCTTCACCCGTAGAAGCAATCACCTGAAACTCTTCGCTCAGGTCGCCACCAATCGCGCCGGAATCGGCACGCACAGCGCGGTACTGCAGACCAAAGCGGTCAAAAATGCGCTGGTAGGCCGCGCGCATGGTCTGGTAGCTGATCTGGGCACTGTCGCGGTCCTTGTCGAAGGAGTAGGCGTCCTTCATGATGAACTCGCGGCCACGCATCAGACCAAAGCGGGGACGGCGCTCGTCGCGGAACTTGGTCTGGATCTGATACAGGTTCTTGGGCAGCTGCTTGTAGCTCTTGAACTCCTGGCGGGCGATGTCCGTCACCACTTCTTCGGAAGTGGGCTGGATCACAAAGTCGCGGCCGTGGCGGTCCTTGATGCGCAGCAGCTCGGGGCCCATCTTGTCAAAGCGGCCCGTTTCCTGCCACAGCTCGGCAGGCTGCACCACGGGCATGGTGGTCTCCATGGCACCTGCACGGTTCATTTCTTCGCGCACGATGGCTTCGACCTTGCGGATCACGCGCAGGCCCATGGGCATGTAGTTGTAAATGCCAGCACCCAGCTTTTTGATCATGCCAGCCCGCATCATGAGCTTGTGGCTGACCACTTCGGCGTCCGCCGGAGCTTCTTTCAGGGTGGAGATAAGAAATTGGGAGGCTTTCATGAGGGAGATACTGAACGGGATATCAATGCGGCAACCTTGCCGATCCCAGACTGCCGTGCATAATGAACGCAATCTAGAAAATTGGGGTTCGATTATGCTTGACCGGGACGGATTTCGCCCGAACGTAGGCATCATCTTGCTCAACCAGAAGAACCAAGTGTTCTGGGGCAAACGCATACGCACCCACAGCTGGCAGTTTCCACAGGGCGGTATTGACCGGGGCGAGACACCCGAGCAGGCCATGTACCGAGAACTGCACGAGGAAGTGGGGTTAAAGCCCAACCACGTTCGCGTGGTCGCCCGTACAAGGGACTGGTTGCGCTATGAGGTGCCTGATCGTTTCATACGCCGCGATGCGCGAGGTCACTACAAAGGCCAAAAGCAGATCTGGTTTCTACTCCAGTTGCTCGGCCAGGATTGGGATCTGAACCTGCGCGCTACCGACCACCCAGAGTTTGATGCCTGGCGCTGGAACGACTACTGGGTACCACTGGACGTGGTGGTGGAATTCAAGCGCGGCGTGTATGAAATGGCACTCACAGAACTGGCACGCTACGTGCCCCGCGCCGAACAGCAGCGCAACCGCTTTTTGCGCAGCGGCATGCGACCTCGTGATGGACTGCCTGAACCCGGTGTTCCCACCAGCCGCCCCGCTCCAGCACTGCGCAACCCAGGGCTTTTGAACAATAGCCACATGGAATTGCCGCCCGGCGCCAGCTTCGATCCAGATCCTCAGAACACCCACTTCCGGGGATAAAAAAACCGCTGTACGGTCTCTCCGTGCAGCGGTTTTTTTCTTGGGCCGTGCTCAATCAGTGCAGCACCACCATATTGTCGCGGTGCACCATCTCGGGCTCGCCACGGTAGCCCAGCAGCTGCTCCACTTCCGACGAAGCATGCTTGCACAGCAGCCGTGCTTCGGCACTGGAGTAGTTGGCCAGGCCACGCGCCACTTCCTTGCCGTGTGCATCGCGCACGGCAATCACATCGCCACGCGAGAATTCACCGTCCACCGCAACCATGCCCACGGGCAGCAGGCTCTTGCCTTCGCTTTGCAGCTTGCGCACCGCACCTGCATCAATGATGACGGAGCCGTGCAGCTGCAGGTGGTCCATCATCCACTGCTTGCGTGCCTGGTTCTTGTGTGTGGGTGCAACCAGCAGCGTGCCAATGGCTTCACCACGTGTCAGGCGCAGCAGCACATCGGGCTCACGGCCCCAGGCAATCACGGTCGAAGTGCCCGAGCCTGCGGCACGCTTGGCTGCCAGAATCTTGGTCAGCATGCCGCCCTTGCCAATGCTGGAGCCTGCGCCACCGGCCATGGCTTCGAGCTCCGGATTGCCAGCCTGCGCTTCGTGCACAAATTGGGCGTCAGGGTTGCGGCGCGGGTCTGCGGTGTACAGGCCCTTCTGGTCGGTCAGGATCACATAGGCATCGGCATCCACCAGATTGGCCACCAGCGCACCCAGGGTGTCGTTGTCACCAAACTTGATTTCGTCGTTGACCACGGTGTCGTTTTCGTTGATCACCGGAACCACACCATGCCTGAGCAGCGTCAGCAAGGTCGATCGTGCATTCAGATAACGCTCCCGGTCTGCCAGGTCCGCATGGGTCAGCAGCACCTGGGCACTGCCCACCTTGAAGTCACGCAGCTTGGTTTCATACATCTGCACCAGCCCCATCTGCCCCACGGCGGCGGCGGCCTGCAGCTCGTGAATTTCCTTGGGACGCGTTGCCCAGCCCAGACGCTTCATGCCTTCAGCCACAGCGCCACTGGAGACCATGATCACCTCGCGGCGAACACCGTCATCTCCATGCACCAGGGCCGCCAGCTGGCGAGACCATTCCTCAATCGCTGCTTCATCCAGCCCCCGGCCCTCATTCGTGACCAGACTGGAACCTACTTTGACAACGATGCGACGCGCATCTTGCAGAACACGGGAAGACATTCTTGTGAGCTTTTTAAGGCGCTAGCGCTTGTGCATCAAGCGCTAGCAGCTATTAATCCAAGAGCACTATGACGTGCTGTTTCACTCTGGCGCATCGCCAGCGAAACGTGGATCGTACTCTGCTTCCTGAGGTTGTTCGATCTGCTGCTGCACGTGCACATGCTTGAAGATGTCCTGCACCAGACGTTCCGTGCCTTCGCGTGCCAGCGCAGAGATCTCGTAGACCGGCCCTTTCCACTTGTAGCGCTTCACAAAGTCCTTAACCTTGGCGGCACGCTCTTCGGCGGGAATCATGTCCAGCTTGTTGAGCACCAGCCAGCGGGGCTTGTTGTAGAGCTCTTCGTCGTACTTCTTCAGCTCTGCCACGATGGCCTTGGCCTGCTCCACAGGGTCCACGCCGTCGTCAAACGGTGCCAGATCCACAATGTGCAGCAGCAGACGGGTACGAGCCAGGTGGCGCAGGAACTGGTGACCCAGGCCCGCACCGTCCGAAGCGCCTTCGATCAGTCCGGGAATGTCGGCAATCACAAAACTTTGCTCGGGGCCGACGCGCACCACGCCCAGATTGGGGTGCAGCGTGGTGAAGGGGTAGTCTGCAATCTTGGGGCGTGCATTGGACACCGACGAAATGAACGTCGACTTGCCCGCATTGGGCATGCCCAGCAGGCCCACATCGGCCAGCACCTTCAGCTCCAGCTTCAGGCTGAAGCGCTCACCAGGCTTGCCCGGTGTTTTCTGGCGAGGTGCACGGTTGACCGCACTCTTGAAGCGCAGGTTGCCAAAACCGCCGTCACCACCGCGGGCCAGCACGATTTTTTCACCGGGTGTGAGCAGCTCGTGCAGCACCTCTCCGGTTTCCTGATCGGCAATGATGGTGCCTACAGGAAAACGCAAGGTAATGTCCTTGCCTGCGGCACCAAACATGTCATTGCCCATACCGTTTTCGCCGCGCTGCGCTTCGTGGCGGCGGGAATAACGGTAGTCAATCAAGGTATTCAGGTTGGGGTCGGCCACAGCGTAGACATGGCCACCACGGCCACCATCCCCGCCATCAGGTCCGCCGAACTCCTTGTATTTTTCGTGTCGGAACGTGGCTGCACCATTACCACCATCGCCCGCGGCAATTTCAATATAGGCTTCATCGACGAACTTCATGAGGCTTTCCCGTGATTCATTACAAAGACTGGCACCCTGAGTGCCAGTCAAAAGCATAAGCCAAGCATATCGCTGGCCTGCCACGCAGGGGCATTCGCTCCTGCGCAAACAACAAAGCCCCGAAACATCGGGGCTTTGTGATGTCAGATAACGCGAGCTTTAAGCAGCAGGCGTGATGTTGACAGTGTGCTTAGACAGAGCGCCCTTGGTCTCGAAAGACACATGGCCGTCCACCAGAGCGAACAAAGTGTGATCCTTGCCCATACCGACGTTCGCACCGGGGTGGAACTTGGTACCACGCTGACGCACGATGATCGAGCCTGCGCTGATCAGTTCGCCACCGAAGGCCTTAACACCAAGCATTTTTGGCTTGGAATCACGTCCGTTGCGCGTAGAGCCGCCGCCTTTTTTCTGTGCCATGACTTAGCTCCTTAGGAATTAAGCGGCGATCGCCACGATTTGCAGCTCAGTGAACTGCTGGCGATGGCCTTGGTGCTTGGCGTAGTGCTTACGACGACGCAGCTTGAAGATGCGCACCTTGTCGTGCTTGCCGTGAGCAACCACAGTTGCCTTCACAGTAGCGCCGGACACCAGGGGTGTGCCAACCTTCAGTTCAGCGCCGTTGCCGACTGCCAAAACTTGGTCGATCACGATTTCCTGGCCTACGTCCGCAGCAATCTGTTCTACCTTGATTTTTTCGCCAGCGGCAACGCGATACTGCTTGCCACCGGTTTTTATGACCGCGTACATGTAAACCT